>Ga0214545_1004559_pt1 | contig 25800 bp, 23 predicted proteins | sample CNSS4metaG_FD_160064 | JGI IMG/M metagenome (GOLD analysis project Ga0214545, IMG submission 160064) | Root nodule microbial communities from cowpea collected in UCLA plant growth center, Los Angeles, California, USA - CNSS4 | ecosystem: Host-associated > Plants > Roots > Nodule | place: USA... | reverse complement strand
TCCTTTCTCTCTCTCCATTCTTCTATTTTTATTTTGCATTCATGGAGTTCTAAACTTCTTGGGTTGATTCCATTGTAATTTCTTAATTGGATTCTGAGGTTAGATCAATTAATTTCTTTGTTCTTTTATTATTGTTGAGGTTTTAATTCATCTATGTCTTTTATCTTTGAATCATGTAAAAAGTAATGATTTTAAATCTATATGCATATTGATCATATGAGTTCAAGGGTTTTGAAATCTAATTGAGACTTTACTTTGATTTTATTTAGAAACTTTCATGTGATTAAATGAGTTTTTACCAATAATTGAGACTTTACTTTAATTAAAGTTATTTACTCTAACGAAAATTAATTGAGACTTTACTTTGATTAATTAAGCTTTTTATTTGGCGAGGAGATAAAAGAATAGACATGATTAGGAATAGTAAAATTTGATTGAGACTGTACTTTGATTGAATTTACTGTGTATAATCTAAAAGTTCTCACTTTTAATTGAGACTGTACATTGGTTAAAAGTGAGAACGCCAACAAATTAATTGAGACTTTACATTGATTAATTTGTAAATCTACAACAATAATTAATTAAGCAATAATCTTTAGATAACCGATGATGAATCTATTTTGAAAAAGCAATGGAATCAATCTATTTTTCTTTACTATTGTTTGTATCTTATTTTATCTTTTTATCTTTATCTTTCATATTTTTATTATTTTATTTGACTAACTCTTTTGTATAGTTTTATAAAAACTAATTTGTTAAAAATCAATTCCGTGTTCGTTGGGAGACGACTTTGGGTTACTTTACCCTTTCTATTTTGTTGACTACTATCTTAGGAATACTGACGTTGCTGTAGTTTAGTAGTATTAATTTGATCGCGTCAATGACAGTGTTATCAAAGAGCTCAATATGAATGCAATGCCAAGAACATCATCACTTCTTCTTTGAGTATGGATGAATTTTTTAGGGTCTCCCAATGTAAGAGTGCAAAGGAAATGTGGGATGTCCTAGAGGTTACACATGAAGGAACGAATGAAGTGAAAAGAGCAAGGAAGCATGTCTTAATTCAAGAGTATGAGCTTTTTAAGATGCAAAAAGGAGAGTCCATAGCTGAAGTGCAAAAGATGTTCACTCACATAGTCAACCATCTCATGGGTCTAGGCAAAGAATTTGACAAAGAGGAGCTAAACATCAAGTTACTTAAGTGTCTTGATAGAAATTGGCAACCAAAGGTGACTGCCATATCTGAATCAAAGGATTTATCCATCATCACAACAGCTGCACTGTTTGGCAAACTAAGAGAACATGAGATTGAAATGCAAAGACTAAGTGAGCTTGAATCAAGTGAGAAAAAGGTAAAAACCATAACATTGAAGGGTATCTCCAAGAAGAGTGATGAAACCGAGGAAGAGGTTGTTGAAACAAGTGATAATGAGAACTTGAATCTACTAGTCAAGAGGTTTGGGAAGTATCTCAAGAGGAAATGCAACAAAGGTAATCAAAGGAGGTACATTTCTAAATAAAATGATTCAAGTAATTCTTCTAAATTCTTATGTTATAATTGTGGAAACCAAAGACATATCAAGATTGAATGTCCTAATGTTAACAAAGAGAAGGAGAAGGTTTATGACAGGAAAAAGGAGAAAAAGGCCAAGAAAAGACGTGCCTACACAGCTTGGGAGGACAATGATGATTCAAGAAGCACTTCATCTCAAGAAGAAAGTGAGGAAGCAAATCCTTACCTCATGGCCAAATATGAATCATCCTCATCAAGCCAAGCAAGTTCCTTGTCATCCAAAGATAAGAATGACTATTACCAATTGTCGTATGACTTTGAAGAGTTGCATAGTGCGGCAAACAAAATTGCTGTCATGAACAATCAACTAAAAGGATTAAATAGTTGGCTAGAAAATAAAGTTAGCCAACTAGAATTAGAAACAACTGACTTAAAAACTGATTTTGAACATTTGGAAATGATTTACAGTAATTCAATCGATTGTTCTGAAAAACAGCTAGCTATAAAACCTTGTGAAAATTGCACTACTTTGAAAAATCAAGTGAAATATCTTTTCAAAACTTGTGCAAAGTTCACAAGAGGAAAACCAAACCTGGAAGCTGTTCTTGGCTCTAAAAATTATGTATCTGGAAAGGCTGGACTTGGTTATACACCTATCCATGAAAAGAAAGCCAAGAAGTTCTCTAGTTTCTTTTCCAAGAATGAGCCAAATGCTATGCCCTTCATTTCTTGCAACTACTGTATGAAAAAGGGTCATGTTCTTAAGAATTGTTATGCAAGAAAGTATTATGTACCTAACCTGGAAGCTGGAAGCTGTTCTTGGCTCTAAAAATTATGTTTTTGGAAAGGATGGACTTGGTTATACACCTATCCATGAAAAGAAAGCCAAGAAGTTCTCTAGTTTCTTTTCCAAGAGTGAGCCAAATGATATGCCCTTCATTTCTTGCAACTACTGTATGAAAAAGGGTCATGTTCTTAAGAATTGCTATGCAAGAAAGTACGATGTACCTAAGGGATTATGAAATGGATCCCAAAAGGATCTAGAAAGGCATAACCATGTTTGACCCAAACTATCAAAGGGTACCATGTAATACTATATTGTTTTGCAGGTCATAAAACAGGAAAAGAAGGATCTATGGTACCTAAATAGTGACTGCTCAAGGCATATGACAGGAGATAAGACCAAATTTGCAAAGTTAGAACTGAAGAGGAAGGATTTGTAACCTATGAAGATAACAATAAAGAAAGAATCCTTGGAAATGGAGTCATGGGCAATGGATCCTCTTTCAACATTAAGAATGTGTTGCTGGTAGAAAGGTTGAAACATAATTTGATAAGTATAAGTCAATTATGTGACAAAGGCTTTAAAGTGATGTTTGAACCAAATAATTCCTTTATATATATGATGCATATGGTACTATTATTTTGATATGAAAAAGAGTCAACAATATATATCTACTAGATCTGCATCATGCATCATTTAGCATCCATTGTTTGCTTACAAAAGAGGATGACACTTGGTTATGACATAGGAGACTTTGTCACATGCAGCATTTTAATCAGCTAAATAGAAAATAGCTGGTTGAAGGACTACCAAAACTCAATTTTGAGAAGGATAGAGTGTGTGAAGCATGTCAACTAAAAGACCTTTAGAGATGCTTTACATGTATCTATTTGGTCCATCTCGAACCATGAGTCTTAGTGGCAATCTTTATGCATTAGTTATAGTTGATGATTTCTTTAGGTACACATGGACTTTGTTCTTAGCTGCCAAAAATGACATTTTTCATGCTTTAAAAGACTTGTCAAGATGCTAGAAAATGAAAAGAGTTCCAAGATAGTGTCTCTTCGAAGTGACCATGGAGGGGAATTTCAAAATGAAAAGTTTGAACACTTTTGTGAAAAGCATGACATTAAGCATATTTTTTTTGCACCAAGAACCCCACAACAAAATAGTGTTATTAAAAGGAAAAACAGGTTACTTGAGGAACTAGCTAGAACTATGTTAAATGAAAATTCACTACCTATGTACTTTTGGACTTATGCAGTCAACACTGCTTGCTATGTTTTAAATAGAGTGTTGATTATGCCAATTTTGAAGAAAACACCCTATGAACTTTTCAAAGGGAGGAGGTCTGTTTTAAGCCACCTAAAAGTATTTGGATGTAAGTGTTTCATCTTAAACAATGACAAAGAAAGTCTTGGCAAATTTGATGCAAAAATGGATGAAGGTATTTTTCTAGGCTGTGCTATACAAAGTCATGCATATATAGTCTATAATAAGAGATTGATGACTGTTGAAGAGTTTATGCATGTTGTATTTGATGAAACTAACCCAAAATTGCAAAACCATGTGCCTAAGATTGTAGATGAAGAAGATATAACGCAGAAAGCAATCTGCTGCAGAATTGGAATCTGCTGCAGAAAATCAGTCAGCTGAAAAGCAAATTCAGTCGAGTGAAAAAGCTGCAGAAAATAACTTACCCAAGGAGTGGATTGAACCTAATGGATTATCAAAGGACAACATAATTGATGACATAGAACAAGGAGTATCCACTAGACGCAAGCTTGCATTCTTTCGACATGTTGAATTTGTTTCTCAAATTGAACCTAAGAATGTGAATGATGCATTATGTGATAGTAATAGGGTTGTTGTTGTGCAAGATGAACTTAATCAATTCACTAGGAATGATGTGTGGTCTCTTGTTCCTAAAACTGATGCAATGAATGTGATTGGTACAAAATGGGTGTTCAGGAATAAAATGGATGAAAATGGTAACATTGTTAGGAATAAGGCTAGGCTAGTTGCTAAAGGTTATAATCAAGAGGAAGGCATTGATTTTGATGAAACATATGCACGTGTAGTTAGGCTAGAAGTTGTGAGGTTATTATTAGCATATGCATGCATGTGTAATTTCAAACTTTCTCAAATGGATGTGAAAAGTGCATTGTTGAATGGTTTCTTAAATGAAGAAGTGTATGTATCACAACCCCTTGGCTTTGAAGATCACTTCTATCCTAATCATGTTTTCAAATTGAAAAAGACTTTATATAGTTTGAAACAAGCTCCACGATAGTGGTATGAGAGGTTAAACAAATTTCTTTTATCTAAAGGATATGCTAGAGGTGTTGTTGATAAAACAGTTTTCATTAGAAAGCATGCAAGTGATGTAATACTTGTTCAAGTATATGTAGATGATATAATCTTTGGATCAAATAATAACTCCATGTGTGAAGAGTTTGTTGCAGCTATGCAGGGAGAATTTGAGATGTCTATGATGGGTGAGCTAACCTACTTCCTAAGGCTGCAAGTGAAGCAACTCAAGCATGGGACACTTTTAAGCCAGTCAAAATATTGTTTTGACCTACTGAAAACGTTTAAAATGCAGGTTGCAAAGAGGATGCCACTCTAATTGCTACAAACTGCCTTATGGATGCAGATGAAGCTGGAAAACAAGTTGATTCAACCAAATATAGAGGGTTAATTGGTTCCTTGCTATATCTAAGTGTCAGTAGGTTGGATATACAATTTGGTGTTTGCTTGTGTGCAAGGTTTCCATCCAATCCAAAGGAATCGCACTTCAAAGCTGCAACAAGAATTCTCAAGTATCTGAAAGGAACAACTAATGTTGGATTATGGTATCCTAATGAATCTAACATTGTTCTTAGTGGTTTTTCAGATTCTGACTATGCAAGATGCAAATTGGATAGGAAAGCACAATTGGTACATGCCATCTACTTGGATCAAGCCTAATTTCATGGAATAGTAAGAAGCAAGCATGTGTAGCACTCTCTACAGCTGAGGCTGAGTACATAGCAGTTGGACATGCATGTGCTCAAAGCATATGGTTGAAGCATAAACTTATGGACTATGGTGTAAAGCTAGAGAAGGTACCTCTTTATTATAATAATACAAATGCAATCAACCTAACTAAGAATCCAATCCAGCATTCTAAAACTAACATTGAAATCAGGCATCATTTCATAAGAGATCATATTCAAAAAGGTGATATTGAAATCATGTTTGTGAAAACTGAAAATCAATTGGCGGATTTATTCACTAAACCACTTGCACGTGATAGATTTAATAAGCTTATAACTGAATTAGGTATTCTTGACATAAAGTATATATGTTGATATCTATTTGGCTTGTTAATCTTATTAGATCATGTGTGTGCTGCATTTAAAATGATAAAAATCTGCATAATTTGAAAACTGCTAGAATTTCAGTCAGCTAAATAGGAAAATTTAACACATAGATTTCACTTAAATTGTCAAAATCTGCATAATTTGTATTCTGGACTGTTTCAATTTGTTAAATCTCACAAAACATCATATATATTTGATTTAAATTGGTCTAATGTGAATTTTGTGTAATCTGATATTTTTAGTCAGCTAAAACTGCAAATTTAACACATAGATTTCACTTAAAACTGCCACTGCACCAAAAATCAGTTTTCTGGTATAGTTTTAGTCGACTAACTCTATATTTTTATGTGTTAAAATCACTTGTGCTGATGTGAATATGCTTGAATTGATTTTAATTGAGTGACCCAGTCAAAGTATGCATCACATAATTGTTTTTGGACTATAGTAGTAGCATGTAATAGTTATTACATCAGCTAAAATCAACTTTTCAGATTGCATTGACCATAAAGTGCTTTAATTACATGATTTCCAATGAGCATGCATTAGATGTGATCTGTTTGTGAGTGGATTGTTCATAAAACGCATGGGAAACACATCACTACATCTCTGATACATATTCCCTCACATTTAATTGTTGTCATTTCTTGTACTGCATTGAAAACAGAATATTTGCACAATTTAATTGACTGATTTTAAAAATCTACAAGGTGATTCTATAAATACTTGAATAAGCATCATGCATTGGAATTCTCATTTGCTAGTAAGAGCCAAACCTACATTTTACCATGCCTAGAAGATCATGAACAACCCCTTCAGATGATGAAAGCTCTACCCCACCTACTCCATCCTCTCCAAATGTCATGAATCAAGGAAGGCTTGAGGTATGGTTTGAAGGTCATGAAGACAAAATTCAAACCTTCTTGATTGAGATCAATAGGAAGCAAATCATTCTTTCTAAGGTGATTCGTATGTCGTAGCTAAGGGAAGAAAACTTTGGCAACCTTTAGTAACATCTCAAAGCTCAAAAATTGAAGACTTTCCTTGAGCTTTCATGCAAAGTGTATCTAGATTTGGTGAAGGTGTTCTATGCCAACCTCAAGTTCAGCAATGGCATTCTCAAAACAAGTGTCAAAGGTGTGGAGATGAAGATTACTAGGCAAACATGGAAGGATGTGGCTGGCCTAAGGCAAATAGGCGTGCAATACTTCAACCAATGTGTCCGAAATCAAGGTGAGCAAACTAGAAATTTTCATGTGGGAAGGCTTCATGTGGAGGAAAGGTTGCTAGCCATGGTAGTGACCAAGATCATCATGCCTAGGGGGAGCAATCATGCAACTTTGAATGAAGATGATCTTGTGGTAATGTACTGCATTCAAAATGGTGTGATGGTGGACTAGACATACACAATTCGTGACCATATGATGAAGGCAAAGAGGCTCACAAATTTCAAGCTTCCACATGTGGTGCTCATCTCCAAGTTCATTGAGCATTTTGGTGTGGATGTGGAAAGAGAGCTTGAGGAGTCTACTGGACTTCTAAATCATGTTTCTACACTGAATATGCACAAGATGGGATTCACCAAGATAGGCAACACTTGGCTGGTTGAAGGAGATCAAGGTGCAAATATTGAAGTTGGAGCAAATGACATGAAGCGGGAACTAGTGGAGGAAATCAAGGGGAAGATGAACCATTGCCCATGGCAATTGAAATTTATAACCCTCTTGAGAATACTAGACTTGCATACTCCCAATTTGAGAGAATGGTTCTCAACCAGCTTCAAGACCTCAACATGGCACAAAATGCACATCATGCATACTGCACAACTAGGTTCCAAGACTTGGATGATCAACTCCATAATGTTTATGACCTCCTCTCCAATGTCTACTGATGAAGGATCGTCTCGGATTTGGGGAGGAATTCATCTAGAACGAAAATGGGTATGAACCCTAAAATGAAAAGGGGGAAAATGGAGGACGTCGATTGGGGGTTTTTGCGGAACGAAAGGAAATCACGCCACTTGGAGGAGATTCCAAGATAAGTGAGGAAGATCCGCCACTTTGAATCGGAGATTCAAAGATAAGGACCGGTGGTTCTGAGGAGAACCTCGAGACTTGAGAGAAAACTCACTGTTTCATAAAACTCAAATCTGAATACAAATGTGTCTCACAATGGTTTATATACTATGGGCCGAAACACCAAAAAGGCCCAACATAACTAAAGTTCCGGTAAAGCCCAAACAAAAAGATTACAAGAATTATAAGAGAGTTCATGTTCTAAAATCTGAAGCTAATCCGAGATCTCTTTTAAGGTCTTGGACATGATTCCATCAATTGCTCTGAAATCTTTGTGACCATCCTGAACCACGCCTCCATCATCTACAATAGGGACAACCCTAGGAATGAGTCAAGGGGATGGCTCATAGGTCATGCATTGCATTTTTATGTTGCATTTTGTGTGCCTGTTTGTCTGTCCCAGTATTTTAATTTTCTATTTTCTCATTTCAGTCGACTGATTATATTAGTTTCAACTTCATGATGTATATGTTATTTCTGTTTCTATTCTTGTGTGCTTGTATTCGTATCAGCTGCCCTGATATACCCCTATGTTACTATTTTAATGAAAATTTTCATCTTTCCAAAATGATTTATGCATTTACTTTCATTTGATGAATCCAAAGGGGGAGAAAAATGAGTTAAAATGAGCAAAAGTGTGTTAGATTTGGAAAACCTGGAATAAATAAGCTGGAATCTTATAATACTGCAAACTTAATCTAAAATTTGAAGTTAAATTATATTATTAGTGATAGGGGGAGCATATGCATATGTGATATGTATGTATGCTTGTATGCTTTTGCTAGGTTGTATATTTAGAATATTGGTATCTTGTATGAAAAAGCTTTTTCAAGTTTCTCTATGGATCTTAGCTCATTAATTCAACTCGAGGGTGTTGGCTTCATCAATTCAGGGGGAGATTGTAGACACAAGCAAGCTTGAAGCAAAGAATTGATAAAGCCATGTGCATGAAGATCATAGGTGTTTGATGAAGATTGATGAAGATTCATTTGAAGATCATGTTTTACTATGTTAAATCTGAAAATAACATGTTAAATGTAATGATTTAGTGTTATACAATGTTGGTAGGCTATATGACATAGGTTAGATGTCTTGTGTGCCTTAGTGTGTCTCTTTTAATATGTTAAAATGGGTTTTAACAGGTTAAAAGGCTTGTTGTATATAGTTTCTGGTATGAATGCATTTAGTCAATTGAATTATTTTTCAATCGATTGATTTCACTTAAGTCAAGTGAAATAAGCTGACTATACAGAAAATTCAATCGACTGTTTTCACTTAAACCAGACTATATAAGTTGTGTTTTCGCGAGCAAAGGTGCGAATTTGAGTTTTTAAGCACGAAAATTTGTCATTCATCTCTGGAAAGCTCTCTCTCTGCAATACACAGCTACAACTAGTGTTTTGAAGATCTTGGTTGATCATGGTTGATCTTGGAGGCATTTTGGCTTGTGAGTAGCTTGAAGAACACATGTATGGTTGGCTAGGGACAACCCCCATCAGGTTTGGATGTTCTTATGCCTCTGGTTGGTTTGACTGATGTGATTTCAGGACTGTAAGTGTGATTCTTGTAGGATGTGTGTCTAGATTTTTATGTGTGTTAAAAATTTTGTGAGATTTGGTGTTCAAAAATGTAATCTTGGTGTGTGATTTGTAAAACTTTTGAATGTAGTGGAAACCAAACTCAGGTTATCCTGGTAAAGTGGATGTAGCTTTGTGATTAAGGGAACCAGTACAAAAACAGTTATGCATTTCTCTTTCCCTCGTCTCACTCTCTTTGAAACTCTTTGAAAACTCAAGAAAATCAAGCAATTTGATCATTTGTGTGATTTAATGCGTTCTTGTGTAATCTGAGGCTTTATACTTGTTATAAATATTGTTTGGAACAAGTCTTGTATGTAAAAGATTGTTGTTTGAGTTGAATTTGCGAATTCTGCATTCTGCATAAATCTTCAGTATTTTAGCCGACTGATTTGTCTTTTTAATCGACTGTTTCATTGCTTCAAGAATAACTTAGTCTATTGATTTATATTTTAATCAACTGAAAGTGTACTGGTTTGCTGCATTTACATCCAAACTTTACAATCCATTAGATTCAATTGAAAAGAAGTTTAAGCTTTCAAAAAAGTTTTATATAGCCAATTCAAGCCCCCCTTCTTGACTAAAATCACTATTTCAAAACTAACAAAATCCTCTACCAGTGGTTTTACTATTAGAAAATCCTTGTAAAACACTTGAACTATTTTCATTAATGAATTTTAACGATAAATCAGAAAGAGGTGTAGAATTTCTTGTCTGATGTTCATGCTCCTTATGATGCTTTGTATATTGGACACCATTAACAATACTCAGTCCCTTTTCTTTTAGTACCAATTTCCTTTTCTTCTGTGCATCTTGTGAAATTGTATTTGGTTCCAAGTTCTCGTCCTCCATCTTTGAAAACAGCCAAAGTTTATAGCTGAATACACAAATTATTAATATTGTTAAACATTTCTTACAGCTTAAGTAACTTATCTAAAAACAATATAACTTGTTCATAATCTAATGCCGATGGGTGCTGCGCTTAAGAAAATAAAGTTGATTCCTTTATAAAGTTGTTAAATATGAAAACTTTCATAGGTAAACAAATTGAAGAAACCACAAAATTAACACCTAATGTGGACAATCGAAGATTCAATGCAATAATCCCAGAAAAACAATAAAAAAGTAAATTGTAGAGTTAAAGTTGAACCTGAATATTGTGTAAAAACAGAACCTTGTACCACTTAACATGCTTTTTTTTCGTAGAGAACATAAATCTGTTTGAAAAAGAATTTGGTTTTGCTTTTCAGTTCCTGATAAATATTGCTTGTAGCCTAATTACATTAGTGTTTGGTCTAATATATATACAAATAAAAAATGGTGCCAATCTAAAAAGTTATTGGGTGATGATAATAAAATCTGACTTACATCATTATTGGTATTCATTAAAATTAAATTATAAATTACAAATTAGAAAAGACGTTAGTAATGGTAAGTAAATGTATTTCTTAAATTAAATTTATATTGACTGATTAACACAAATATTATTTTAAGTATGATAAAACAGCCATAAAATGGTTGATAAATGTATGTTTTAAATAAAGTTACATTTAAAGTTAATTAATAGATATAACATAATTTTTTTGGTGTACCAAATGTGTAATACATATTATTATATAATAGTAGGATTTAATTGTGTTTTTTTAAATACATATTGAATATAAAAAATATGCTATTGTTATTGTGTTGTTACAAAATCATTGTGTAGAATGTTTTATTTCTTTTAAAGTCAGTCAGAAAAAGGTTATTTTAAAATGAGAATGACGAATAAGTAATATCATAATTAAGACAAGTTCAGTTTTGTTTATTTAAATAAAAGCATTATGAAAAGAGTAAGTAAGTCGCATGTAATCAGCAAAGATTTTAAACATATGTATTAATGTTTACTTTGAATTATATATTAATATGAAATTTGATGTCACAAACAGAGATTTTTTCTAATAAACTGTCATAGCTTTCAGGTCTATATATAAATTAATAACCATATCAAATAAAGCTGAGTTATAAATGTTCTACGGTCATCGGTACTTTCCATTTACATTTGACCATCAAAACGGTTACACAAATCTTGACTTATAACTTCAAATATACATATACCAAAAGAGATTTGTTTTGACTTCAAAAACATGGGATAATATCGACATAAGGTTATAATTGTTAAAAGTCAGACAAGCATAATTTCCTTGATCTTAAGTCTTCGCTTTCTTAATAAATTTCTTCCTTGTCTTTGTTATTTTGGTGGTCAACATTTGCCTTGATGGAATATCTTCAAATCTTTCAAACTCAAGGTTAGAATCTAGTGATAATAGTTTTGAAGGAATAGGATTTTTATCAACTTCAGGATCATGGTTAGTTGTCGCACTCATGGACATCTCGCACTCATGGACATCTGTAAAAAATAATGAAAGACTATGTTAAATTTGCTTACAGACAAGTACAATAGAAAATTTGTATGATAAAAACCATATTATATGAACTGACCACACAACTTTGAAACTTTGTTGTCATGTTAGACCTAGACATCTCATCTGCTTTTTCAATCTATAAAAACAAAGAATTTGAACTGAATGATTTAAAATAACAATAGCAGACATAAATAAACTTAAACACGGAAATCTTACGGTTTTTTGGTCAATCTAACTTTTAATGCTTCCAAAAATTTCTAGGTCACTTGAAACCTTGATTACAGATGCACATTTAGTTTTTTAGTTTTGGGTTGACATCTCACCCTAAAAGCAAGGATACATCCTAGCAAAACATCTAGATCTTCCGAGAAACATTTAAGATGATCCTCACCTTTCTAATAGATTAAATAATTAAACTGTAGTAGTTAATTTCAGTACATATGATAAGTTAGAATTGTGTAACAAAAAAAAAACACAATAGTTGTACATTTATCATTTTCTTTCTTAAATCCACAGCTGATATTCCAATAAGATCAGTGTAGTCTTGATCCCACAACACAAAATTCCCGAATCCAGATTCATCCATTACTTGCACTTCCAACTTATATCTGCATTATTCGTATGTAAGTTCCTTGAATAATTTCACTGATATGATAAAAGTATGGAAAAACATAAGTATTGAGACATTTATGATAACTGACATCTACTTACCTAAGTCCAGGTTTATCATTAGTAAAGTCACAATTGTTGACAGTTGTAACCAAAAATTAGTTTCAGTTTCGGTTTTTTTGTTTTTGTTACAAACAAAACAAGGTAACAGCATATAAATACTTGCTTCAGTTTCATCTATTTTAGATATACATACGCATATTCAATAAAAAGTAGATTACCTTCTCTCTGCAAAAAACATATATTTCCCTTGCTATTTTTTTCTTTCTTCCTCCATGAAAGCTGGTGCGTGTCCTGCAAACAAGAAAAGGATTTAGTGAGTGAGTGAGAAACAAAGGAACGTGGCTGTCAAAGGGAGACAAAGAGAAGCCAAGTCATTAGCTTGACGGTGGTGGAGCAGAGAAGAAGCGGAGAAAGGTTCAAGAAGAAGAAAGGTGAGTTAGGTGGACTGACGTGCACGTGTGTGGTCTAGAGTGAGGGAAAAAGCTTTTCCCAATAGTGAGCATTTGCGTTTGGGCTTCTTTTAAGGCCCAACAACAATAAGTGCACTTAAAAGGTCCAATTTCATCGATTTTCTTCCTGCAACTATTACATGCCAGAAAACTCCATCCATCATTTCCTAAATTAAACTTCACAGTACTTGCAACGTTAACACAACAGATCTTTAGATGGGTCATTTCCCTTCCAAGTACTAAGAAATTTGCAGCAGTAAGAATCCCACAACATATAACTAACAACTACAAAGCTACATACATAAAGTTGTGGTCAAAATTTGACATATTGATTACAGCAATGAGAGCACATGGTTAAAAAAATAAGTAACTACCTCAGATCATTAAGATCAAACATAACATTTTTGGAATGAGACTTTGTCCTAACATTGTCAACAACACTAATGACATCTAATTGAAAATTAAAAGTTATTTAATCACATATACCAAGCAAAAAAATGTAAAAACGTAAAAAGAAGAACATTAGTTAGTCAAAATATAATTTTACAGACTTACCAACAACAAATCAGCAACAAAATTCCCATCAGCAATATCTTTAATAAACTTAAACTTAAATACTTTCATTGGAATAGTAGGAAGTAAGTGTTCTTTGATGGTCGTAGAATAACAACTTAAACGAATGATCACATACACGGTACTGTCCTTGATTAGTTAAAATTTTGAAGTTGTTCATAATATAACTTTTTCCCTCAACCAACTTCTGTTCCCACAAAGAAAATTCTTCCTTTTTAACCAAGCCCTGAATAATATCATGCTTAATACAATAATCAAATAAGGTTAGTAAAAATTAAACTCAACGAATTATATTATTTTAACCATAAACAACAACAACTTACCTTTTCATCCATCTATATCATCTCAATATGCATATTAAAACAACGATTCTTTACGGACCACAAATCAGTTACCCTAAAAGCAAGCTTAAGAGTTTCTCTCTGACCATCAATCCCACTAATAAAATCAAATTTTCTGGCCATCTATAAACCATTTATCAAAACACTATAGTCATTAGATAACTTTTAAAAAACATATAGGCAGAAGAGATGCAAAACAAACAAATAAAATAAATAACCCTGAACAATAAGAATAGCACGATCCACTAAGAATAAAAACATTTAACTTCCATAAACACCAAAACCAAAACCTAAAATACAAAGATATCCTGGAGTTAGAAATTTAAAGTTAAAAAAAAAGGTGAAATCAAGGACCCATTCTCAAACATGTAAAAAATGAAAAAGGACAAAAAAAGGACTTCGTGTGTAATGAAGGAAATAAAAAAAAAAAAAAAAAACAGAGCATCCAAAATAAGGCGGGAGGGAGAAGGGTAGATAATACATGATGTTTACAAAGAGAAGAAAATGAAATAGGTAGAAGAAAACGTCAGGCTGTTGTATAATACACAGATGAAAGAGATCAAAAATCAAAACGAATGAAATTTAGCATACCAAAGATCACAACACCAAAGAGTGATGAAACAAAAATTTAACAAAAAAAGAAGAAAATAACTTGATCATGAAACAAAGATTGAACGAAAAAAGTAGAAAATTGATTTCTACATACGATCGGAACATCAAAGCTAGAAAACAAAAACGAAGGAATGAGCTACTGAAACAAAAGTTTAACGAAAAAAGTAGAAAAAAACTTGATCATGAAACAAAGATCGAAGGAAAAAAGTAGAAAAATACCTGATTTCTACAGAGGAGCGGAACATCAAAACCAAAAAAACGAAGGAATGAGCAAATGAAACAAAAATTAACGAAAAAAGTAGAAAAAATGCTAATCATAAAACAAAGATTGAAGGAAAAATGTAAAAAATTACTTGGTTTCTACAGAGGACCGGAACATCAAAGCCACGAAACAAAATCAAAGGAATGAGCTACTGAAATAAATTCTAATTTTTAGAAGACTCAACACTCTTCTGCCTCTGCCAATTACTCAAACATCAATCAATCAACCAATCAAATGTCACACATATTAAGCGGGAAAATGAATTTGACAATCAAACCCAATAAACAGAAGAAAACAACACAGAGGACGGGGAGAAAAGTGGAAGTTTCTGAGAAAAAAAGGAAAAATAATAAAACCATCAAATTTAACACGTGTCAGCCAGACAAGAAAGGATATTTTCATATTTTCAGTGATAGTTTCTTTTCTTATATTGTTATAAATGATCATAAAACTATTACAAACATAAGCCTATTGATATGTCTCCTTATATAGCCATCTCTTAAGGGGGATAAATTAACAATAATATTTTCTTAAATTTTTTTCAAATTACATTAACATTTTCTTTCAGCTATAGCCATCTCTCTTACTAGAAATGAAGAGTAATGTATTTAAGAATTAAAAAAGTGAATTAGTATAAACAAAGAACAGAAACAATATAATGATTTTAAGGAAAATACAAAAAAAATGTATAGTTTTTAAACATATTATAAAATCATATTATGCTATGCGGTATTATTTTACTATATCATATTATTTTTTTAAAATTCTTGCAATTATGCTTCAAAACACAAGTCATAAAACTTACTTTATAATTTTTAATACATTAATTTTTTTTAGTTTAGAAGGTAATTATTTTGTTCTTATAACTTACGTTGTTAATTAAAATCTAAAATCTCAAAATTTAATGTGACAGATATTTTACAAAACTCAAGTTCTAAGTTCATTATTTTGACTGATATAAATTGAAGATGCTAAAAAAGTATTAAATATAATTTATTCATGAACTTTTATCTCCTGGGGAAAGTCAACGTACACTTTATTATTACAAAAATAGAACAATTTAATCGTTAAAATAACGAAATCACTATTGAATTAACACTTGGTAAGATAATGATAGTTAAAAAAATATTCTATTATGATATTATAATATAGAACTCTATTAGATATGAAAGTTACTATAATACTAAATTAAAAAAGTTAATAAAAGTAGTAATGATTAAAGGATGTCTCTCCCTACATATAGAAATTAACTAAAAATCTGAAAAAATTACATCCATGAAATAACAAAATTATTTAAAATAACTTAAAAATTATATAAAAAGAAAGAAAATAAACCGACTATATGAATAGGTATAAAATGTTGAATATAGAAATCCAACTCACGTTTAAAATTTGTAAATAACTTATAAACACTTAACCCTTTTGATAAATAGAACTACTTAATATAAACAATTTTCCCAACTAATTCCACACACATATAATATATATATATATATATAATATGATAGATTGTATGGTTAAGAAAAAATCATATAGCAGTAGTATTAAATGAAAACCTAAAGTTGATAAATATTAAGGTAAAAGATGTAATTACTTAAGAATATTTAGAATGTATCACTTTGCAATTGATTTCAATCCATATCTAACTAGTTAAATGAAGAATAAGATCACTGAGAATGGTAATTACATCAAAACCTATGTTTCTCTTGTTTCTATAAAAAATAAACTTCTAACTTTATAATTCACTACAACAAGATACAAGTTCATATTCTTTTCAAGTTTTAGCATTATCATCAACTTTACAATCGTACTACATGATTGTATATCACAATAATGCTTCCATTTATACAAAGGACACAAAAAACGGGGAACTTTCTCAACTCTCAATCAAAAATGGTCAAGCATGTTCACCAATACCTACAAAACACTTTCCACAATGTTAATCATATCCACATATTCAGAACAAATAAAATATAAATCAAGCTACAAATATGCTAGCAACACACTTTAACACAATATTATTACTCCGTGCCTAAAGCTTCATCACAAAGAAAATTCAGCAAAGTGAGCTTCCTAGACAAATCAAAGTTGTGATATCCACTTGCACCTTCTTCAAGCCAATCCAAAGAAAAATCCTTCATTATATGATCAGATTCAGCTATTAAATCTTTCGGCGCTTTCAACCATGAATTACTTCCGTTGCTAGCAGTCAAGGATGGACACCTAAACCAAACCAAAGTCATACAAGTATATATGTAACAAATGCACAATTATATCTGGAGTGCATAATTTAATGTTACACAAAATATATCACCCTTATATCTGCACCGCAGACAACGATTTTCCTTCAGCCTCAGTTCCTAACAATATTTTATTGTGACAAAAATCATGGTTGCTATCTACCTTTGTTTCCTTTTCAGCGACTTTGCTACAAGCTCTGGTGTCATCATTTGCGTTCCCTTTTTCCTCATTTGGAATTTCTTGGCAAATTTTACGCCTTCTGTAGCTCTTCTTTTTGCCAGCACTATCACCATTCTTTGCATTAGATATTTCCTTTAATTCTTCACGCGCCGTCTTCTTAGATATTTTGGTAGAATTCCTCTGAGTGTTTACAGGATCAACGAAAACATCACATAATACACAATGATATAGGTAAATATGACTATCTAAAAAGACAAAATAATGGATACATCATTATGAATTAAACAAAATATAATTGTAAATATATATATATATATATATATATATATATATATATATATATATATATATATATATAGGCACACACACTATAGAAGTTTTAAACACAAAAGTCCAGATGAGATACATAGGCACAAGTACAGTACGCATATAAAAATCTAGTAACAAGATTTGAATACATAGTCCAATTTAAAATATTAATGCATCACAGGTATGAAAAGTTAATCTATACCATACAGTTAACATGGATGTCAAGATTAGATGTAGGTAAAACAATTTCAACTATTCCTGCATAGTCGTACAGCAAAAATTAACTCCTCTCACTAGATGCACCAATGAGTGAAACGTATTCAAATTAACCCAATAAAAGGTATGGTACCTTCTCTGACGCAATTGGTTTCATGGGTGAAGCACCTTTGCAAGCTAGAACTTCATCAAAACTTGAACTACTAACATGTTCATGCTCCTGACATCATTAACAAAGCGTGAATTTGCATTCATAGGAGCTTCTTCGATCAGAAAACATGAGTAAACTTGCTTTGAAAGCAAAACACTCACCATGATGGATCCCATCTCGTTATACTTAGAAGTGTTTACAACAAGCATTTCAGACACGAATTTAAACCCAGTTGCCTTAGCTGTATGAAACAGTGGACCAGTAGGTAATTCGCCTTTTTTCTTCCTAAAAGGAGCACTCATCTTTCAGAATAAACTCAAGATACAATAACAACTGAAAACACAAAGAAATAAAACAAAAAACAAAAGAAACTCACCTGCAAAAAACAAAAGTAACTATATATAGTATGAATATAAGATGAATGGTTGCGACATGTCATTATAACTTTAATGTATCAGAAGGGAATATCACTCATGGTGATAACATTCAATTAAATGACCAAACTGCAAAATCATCTCAAATTTGATAACATTCAATTAAATGACCAACTGCAATATCACTCATGCATGATATTAATAGAAATAATTAGTTCCAATTTGGTAACATCACTGTATCATTAAAGCAATTTGTTCGATTATGGCTATTCAATCGGTGAACTATTAAATCCAATAATGAATTGCAATTAACAATGAATTGCAATTAATAAAAGAAAAAGAAAAAAGAAACATAACAAGTTGTTAACATGGCGAAACCATACCTTTCCAAACACTCCCCAAAACTCTGAGAGTTGCACCGCATTCCCGACATGTTTGGACGAAGCCATATTCCTTGACATTACGATATAAGAAACCACTGTATTCATCACAGGAAAACCATCATTAAAGAAAACATATACATATATACAAGTACTGTATTTTATACTCTCTCATTCTTTAAATTTGTACCATGGATATCTCAGCTGACATTTGGAACATTTCACATTTACAAAAACAATAGCAGTCATGGTTTTTAAAAAATTTTAAGTTTTTTCTTGCATTGCAAGTGTGTCAAAAATTCCATCGCTTTCCAACTATAGTTGAAACATACAAAAATCACCAAGGAGGTTTTTCTGTACTAGGGCACCAAAAGTATGCATAATGAAACCAAGTAAGCATTCAGACTGATTGAAAGAACTATTAAGAGTCTTTATAAAATGTAACGATGAAATAAGAGTTGAAAAAAGAAAAATACCTCTGCAGAAAGTCCATTGAACCAACAAAAGGCGTGATAGAATTTCATTCCAGTGAAAATAAGCTGAGATGAAGTGAATCATTCCTTCACAGTTTTCTTCCACTCCTTCACAGTTTTCTTCACAGCTGGAAGGAAAGGTAAAATAAAATAAATGATAGACAGTGTTGGAAAGTTCTAAGGGCAAATGAAAATGACAATAACAGAAGGAAGGAAAAAAATACAGAAAAGAAGAGCATCATTAACAACATACTTTCTTATGCAGAAGCAAGACAGCCAAACATATTCATAAGACCTCCAAGACTACACACGCCGCAAACGAGTGTCTCTTTTTTCTTCTCCGTAGTTAGGTTTAGGTTAGAATTTTTTTTTTCTCTTATGAGTTAGGGCTTTTAAAGAGGGTAACCTCTAACCCTCTCCTTTTTATGTTGGACCGTTGTTTGTTAGTTCACAAACTTTTAATCTATTCATTAATTATTTTATTTCTACTCTTTTTAAATTATCCTTTTAATATTCTTTTTTTTTTCCTAAAACTATTTGAAACATACAATAAATTAAAATTATTGTTAAGTCATTTTTTGAAAATTTATTAAATTAAATGAAAAGTACATATATAAAGATGAGCACCCAGCGCTAGCCACTTGACCAAAAGCGGGTTCACACTTTGATACTTAATCCCTTGGTCCAAGTACATATCTATATATTTAAAAAAAACAATTCATTTTTATCAATTTAATATATTTATATTATGTGATGACAATTTATTTTATATATATATATATATATATATATATATATATATATATATATATATATATAAAAGAAGTACTGTAATTTTTCATATATTAACTCCTAAATAACTTTTTCTTGAGTTTTTCGTCATTTCACACATCTCATTTGTTGACTTGTCCAAAATAATATTAATGTTTTTTTCTAATTTACATAAATGTTACCCAATTAATACCTCGTTATCTTATCTTATTTTCAAAAATGTCATACATTTCTATTATTATATTTATCATTTTTATTATAATTTTATTATTATAAGAATTATAATTACTAATACTATTATTTTATTAGCAGCAGTATTATTATTATTTATTACATTTATAATTTTTATTATTATTATTAGTATTGATAATATTACTATTACTAATATTATTATTATTATTATTTATTAGTATTATTAATTTTACCATTATAATTATTATTAGTAATATTATTTTAATACAAACATAATTAATATTAATAATATTGTTATTATATATATTATTATTATTAAAACTATTATTATTATATTATTTTAATTAATAATACTATCAGTATTAATATTAATAGTATTACTATTATTATTATTTTTACTATTGTTAATCTTACTAATAATAATAATAATAATAATTATTATTATTATTATTATTATTATTATTATTAGTTTTTATATTATTATTATGAGTATTGATATTATTTTTATTATTAGTATTTGTTATTATTATTAACAATATTATTATTTTTATAATTAGTAGTAATATTATTGCTATTATTAGTATTATTTTTATTGTTATTAATAGTAATAATAATATTATTATTATTATTATTTTATTATTAGTATATTATTTTTTTAGTATATTTATTTTAAAATTATTATTATTAATATCATTATTATAACTATTTTAATTAATAATAGTATTATTATATTTATTTTTATCATACTTCTTATTATTACATTTACTATTTTTATTTTATTGATAATATTACTGTTATTATTACTATTATTAATATTCTTATAATTATTAGTACTATTACATTTACTAATATTAATATTTTTATTACTATTTTAATTAATATTTTTATTACTATTTAAATTAATAAAAGTATTATTACATTTACTATTATTAATATTCCAGTGAAAATAAGCTGAGATGAAGTGAATCATTCCTTCGCAGTTTTCTTCACAGCTGGAAGGAAAGGTAAAATAAAATAAATGATAGACAGTGTTGGAAAGTTCTAAGAGGCAAATGAATATGGTGATAAAAGAAGGGAGGAAAAAAAATACAGAAAAAAAAAGCATCATCAACAACATACTTTCTTATGCAGAAGCAACACACGCCGCAAACGAGTGTCTCTTTTTTCTTCTCTATAGATAGGTTTCTTTCTCATTAGGTTAGAAATTATTTTTCTTTTTTTTATGAGTTAGGGCTTTTAAAGACAGTAACCTCTAACCCTCTCCTCTTTATGTTGGACCACGCGTGACTGACCTGCACTACACCGTTGTTTGTTAGTTCACAAACTTTTAATCTATTCATTAATTATTTTATTTCTACTCTTTTTAAATTATCCTTTTACTATTCTTTTTTTTTTCTAAAACTATTTGAAACATACAATAAATTAAAATTATGTTAAGTCATTTTTTGAAAATTTATTAAATTAAATGAAAAGTACATATCTATTTATTTAAAAAAAACAATTCATTTTTATCAATTTAATATATTTATATTATGTGATATAATTTATTATATATATATTTACATTTTTCCGTCATTTCACACATCTCATTTGTTAACTTGTCCGAAATAATATTAATGTTTTTTCTAATTTACGTAAATGTTACCCAATTAATACTTCATTATCTTATCTTATAGAAGGTTATTGTTTACACATTTAAAAGGATACTTTTGTCTTTATAAAATTTATTATATGCATTTATATTATTTTAATTATTGTATTTAATTATTTCAGTTTTCAAGGTAAAAATATGATATTAAAACACATTTATTATTCCTTAACTAGTGTCCTTAGGGCACTGGTTAGCATTCTCCTTATTATATTTATCATTTTTATTATAATTTTATTATTATTAGAATTATATTTACTAATACTATTATTTTATTAGCAGCAGTATTATTATTATTTATTACATTTATAATTTTTATTACTATTATTAGTATTGATAATATTACTATTACTAATATTATTATTATTATTTATTAGTATTATTATTTTTATCATTATAATTATTATTAGTAATATTATTTTAATACAAACATAATTAATATTAATAATATTGTTATTATATTTATTATTATTAAAACTACTACTATTATTATATTATTTTAATTAATAATACTATCAGTATTAATATTAATAGTATTACTATTATTATTAGTTTTACTATTGTTAATCTTACTAATAATAATAATTATTATTATTATTAGTTTTTATATTATTATAAGTATTGATATTCTTTTTATTATTATTAGATTTTATTATTATTAACAATATTATTATTTTTATAATTCGTAGTAATATTATTGTTATTATTAGTACTATTGTTATTAATAATAATATTATTATTATTATTATTATTATTTTATTATTAGTATATTATTGTTTTAGTATATTTATTTTAAATTATTATTATTAATATCATTATTATTACTATTTTATTAATAATAGTATTATTATTACTATTATTAATATTCTTCTTATTATTACATTTACTATTTTTATTTTATTGATAATATTACTGTTATTATTACTATTATTAATATTCTTATAATTATTAATACTATTAGTATTAAATATTAATAGTATTACTATTATTATTAGTTTTACTATTATTTTTAGTTTTAATAATAATAGTAATTATTATTATTATTATTGCTTTTAGTTTTATAACTTTTTCTGTTTTATTTCCACATGGCAAGTCCAAAATCATTTTATTTTATCTTTCACTACAAAAATACTAAATTTAAAACACGTAAAGAATAAACAATATATGAGTAGAGATATATATTTTTATTCCTTTTACAATTTTGTGATTTTTCTAAAAAATAAATTAAAAATATATATTTATTAAAGTATTAAAAATTCTGTCACTTGAAGATAAGATTTTAAATTTATAGCATAAACTTAGAATTTAAGATTTATTAGGTAATAGAATATAAATATGAAAAAATCTGTCAAATAAAAAAAAAGAAAAAAACTAGTTAACAGCTTCTAAATCTGAAATGAAATAAAACAATCATCTTGTTCCATGAATAAATAGAAACTCACCAAGTTAGAATCCTGATAACGCTTTTCCGATATGAAACAACTTTAATTCCACCAATCTCGAGGAACTCTTAGGGTCAGAGTTACTTTGAGAAAACATACACAATTTTAATGATTAGAAAAAAAATAATGAATGGGTATTTACAGTATTTACCTTTATAGAATTGCGCCATGAAAACAAAACCTCAAGAAGGAAAAGAAGAAAAAAAAGAAAAAAAAAGGTATGGGGATGATAGCAGAAGAAAGAAGATTAGGGTTACTATGAGAAACCTGCACAAATTTTAGGGTTGATGTGAGAAGCTTTCCGTAGAAACTAACTTATAAAAGACTATTAAATACAAAATTGTTATGAATTAATGATTATCCATTGATTTTCATATAATTGATACTCATATGATTCATTATTCTTTATGTAAATATTTATATTGACTACGTTGATTTGTTTCCTTTATGGAATACATGTTGTATCTATAAATAGGACTCTTCCTATCAATAATAAGACACATATGAGTTGCTCCCTATTCTCTTATTCTCTATCCTTTATTGTTTCTTTTCTTCTCTATCATTTATTATTCTTTCTCTGTTATTCGCTTTATTTCATAACACGTTATCAGCACCATGCTCCAACCAATTGAGGACTAGTGGAAGCTTTTTCTCTATAATGACAGTGCTCTGCGTGTCTCAATCCAGGCTCTTTCTAACCCTTCCTCAAGTTATAATTTTACCTTATATTCTTCCTCTTGTGATAAGAATTGTTTAACTTTATCAATTTGTATCTCCGTCTTATTATTTTTATTTTTATTATGACGGTGATTATTATTGTTATTATTATTATTATTATTATTATTATTAATATTATTATTTTATGTGCTAGTTCTAAACACACGAAATATTATAAAATTTGGATTTCTGACCCTTGATATTAGAAGGAAGAATTCCTTATATTGGATTTAAATGTTGAAATATATTTAGATGCAATGGATATTCGGATATCATTAAATAAAGAAATAAAGCATATAAACAACATGACAAAAAGATTGTGAAAAGAGATTGAGATTTCACAAATATTGTGAATTTATTTCATGCCTATGTATGGCTGGCTGAACAAAGCAATAAAGCTTTTGATGAAAAATCATGAGATCCGCCTAATCTGCTCCATTCCCAGAAGTGAATGCAGCAATAAATATTATGAATTTATTTCATGCCTTTGTATAGCTGAACAAAGCAATAAGCTTTTGATAGAAAATCAAGAAACGATTCCAAATTGGTTTTGCTCCATTCCCAGAAGTGAATGCCGCAACATTTGATTTATATTTTCATGATCGTGATCGTGATATTGATTATGGACATGGTTATAAAAAAAATTTCAAAGACACATTTTGTCACCAGAAGTGGCACAATAATGTGAAAAAGGGAAAAGGAAAATGTGAAAATGCTGACAAAAAGATGAAAGTATATATTATCATTACGGTGGTAAAGGCCATTTGAGTTGTACTTATTGTACACCAAAGCATCTTACAAATAATGAGAAAAACATAGAAACATACTTTGCTTATGAAGATGGTGATTCTGATTATGGCCATATATGGATGTTACTCATCTTGATATTATTATTTTCTTTGCTAAAGCAAATGGAAGCATTGATCACCTTATTGATTATGAGAGTGTTACAAAATAAATCTCATATTTACGTTTATATGAAAAATGAATGTTTGCACTAGTACCAAAAGATATGTGTCTTATTGATAGTGCAACAACTTATACAATTCTCAAGAGTAATAAATTTTTCTGTTGTTTGATAATGCAAGACATCAATGTTAGTATTATTTATAGTACTACAAATATATTTGAAGACTCTAGAAGAGCTATTATACTTCTACCAAGAAGTTGAATAGAAACTTATTAAGTTTCAATGATATTTGTCTAAATGGATATTATATTGAGACAAATAATGAAAAAGCTATAAAATATCTTTATATGTCTATGATTGAGTTGAAAAAGAAAGTGTGTTGAAGAAATTATCAACATTCTCTTATAGTTTGTACTACAAGTTTATTAGTACAATTAAAATGCATGTCATAGTAAACCAGAAGTTTACAAATCAAAATGATTGCCTTGTTTGACATGATCAATTATTATGATGCGAAAAAAAAAGGGGTTGAAAAACTCATGTGGACACGTTTGAAGCGTGATAGACCTATTGGTTCCAAATATAAAAAACTCTTGAATGAGAAAAGGAGCTAAAATGCAAAATGACCTAATCGAAAAGGTTGAAATCCCAAAAGATTCATTTGATATAATTAATGGTTCAGTTCCAGAAGAACCTCAGGTACCTGAAATTGTTGAAAATGATGAGATCTCAATAAATGATGTCATGAATCATATAATATGGAACCAAAATAAAGTTAACATTGACGAAACTTTTTTACTTATAACATAGCGATGAATGCTATGAATGACAATGAGGATCAATAAGCAATGATCATTGAAGATTGTCGGCACAGAAAAGATTGGCCAAAATGAAAATATGCAAAGAAGCATAATTATATTTGTTTGCTAAACGAAAGGTTTTTGGACAAATAGTTTGCACACCTGAAATTATGAAACCCATTGGGTACATATGAATTTTTGTGCAAAAATCAAATTAAAAATGATGAAATTGTTAGATACAAAACATAATTGGTTGCTCAAGGTTGTTCACAAAACCTTGTATTGATTAGTGAAAAAACATGTTCACTAGTATTGGATGCAACAACATTGCAATATTCGATTATCCTAGTTGCACAACAAGGTTTGCATTT
>Ga0214545_1004556_pt1 | contig 25814 bp, 26 predicted proteins | sample CNSS4metaG_FD_160064 | JGI IMG/M metagenome (GOLD analysis project Ga0214545, IMG submission 160064) | Root nodule microbial communities from cowpea collected in UCLA plant growth center, Los Angeles, California, USA - CNSS4 | ecosystem: Host-associated > Plants > Roots > Nodule | place: USA... | reverse complement strand
TTTGGATTTCTTTGAGTACAATATCCTTTCAAATACTTCCTTTCACTGGATTTTTTATTTCTTTTCGGGTTTATTTTTCCTATTTTGAAGTGTACTTGCTTCTTTTTTTGATGTGAAAAAAAAGAAAAAAAAAGGACAAGATGATGAAATAATTACATTCTTGTGGAAGTGCGTGAAGTTTACCTTCCAATTAATCGGGAGAAATGTGGTTTTATGTTGGGATTTGCGAGGAGGCAAATAGGTTGTTTTAGATTGCCGAAACCCACGTGAAGCACACGCGCCGATTGTCGCTGAACAAATTTTTTAAGGAAAAAAAAAACAAGGTTTTTGGCATAAACTGGCAGGTTGAGAAAAGCATGCGGTGCCGTTTAGTCTGTATCTATCTGGTGATGTTCATGTTCATCCATGGCGATGATGATGATGATGCTTTATTTATTTTTGAATTGAATGGGTTAGTTTGATGAAGGTACTGAGAAATGCACGTGTTGCAATGTTACAGGACAAGGGTCCCAAGGTGAGAGAGAAAGGAGCGTAGCAGAGGGAAACAGTCCCAGTTCAAGCTCGAGTTCAAGGGTACTTAGGCTTTTTGGGGTGAACATGGAATACCAAACTGAACACGATTCTGGACCCTCCACACCCCAATGTTCCTACAATACTACCAACATGCCCTCCACACAGGGCACACAAAACCATCACCATTTCTACCATCGCCACCAACCATACTACTACTACTAGTTAACATATATATATGCATCTTTCTTTTCTTTTCTTTTTCTCTCCCTCAAGTGTAAGATATATAACTATATATGTATCCACTTGATTAATTTATATAAACTATTGCTCATTATCATCATCATCATCATCTAAGTTCTAGAGAATCTTTCTTCTCACAGATATTATGCACGCAAGTGCAACTTGTTTCTTTATTTCCGTTTTTCTTCTCGCACTTCATTTTAGGCAAAAACGAGTATTATATTATATGTTGCTACTTAAAACTGTGGGCACCTCATTGGATTTTGTGTTCAACTTTTAGTTTCCACCAAAATAATCATAAATTTCTACCAAAGACCTTGTTTTTATTATCTAAATCTATGTTTTGTTAATTGCTTGAATGCGATTTGTCTAAGAGTTCTTTATTTGAGTTTGTGTAATGGGATGATGGAGTAATGGAGTTTTATGATTCATGCTATGCTTAACGTAAAGATAACATTTTTTTAATCCCTTGTGTCTACGTATTCATTGATAGATTGATTCCCCCTTATAATTTTTGTAGATTAAAAAGCATGGGGAGGGATTGTTTCCTTCTACCCGACAACTTAACTTGGCTCTGTCACGTTTGTGGTATCATCTTGCAACACTTATCTCTCGTTTAATATATAAAATTGCTTTCGTTTCCTGAGCAAAAGAGAAAAAAAAAATGGCTATTTCTCATTAACAATATGAGAGTGATGACCGACATTACTTTCTATTAGGGACTAATTAAGCTGCAAATATGGAAACCTATTTTATAATGTGTATTTTTTCTGTATGACTTTTTCTTTGACAATATTGAAGGTAAGATGTTGTCGGTGAAAATTATATCTATATATCAAGAAAGTTTAAACTTAATAAGAGGAACATAAAGAAAAATCGACAAAGCAATTATTAGGCGAAAAAAGTTCAAAACCGACATTGTTGATAAAAAGAGAACATTGCACATGTTGGTAGGAGTTGAGAAACTTGGATACAAATTCGATACAAATTAGTTAAAGGGAGTTTTGTTACACATGTTGGTAGCACTTGGGCAACTTCGATGTAAATTGGAGTCAAGGGGCGTTTTGTATTTTTTGAAAATGTTAACTATCATTGAAGGATTATAAAGAGGATATTGTAGGTATTATAAAGGTTATAATACATTTTTAAAACATTTGTGTAAAAATGTCTCGAGTTATAACTATCAACAGAATGATTTGTCTTTCCATAGCGCCACATATCTTGGCCAATCATTTTGGGAGAGTGATAATAATATATACTAAAAAATTTTGAACTCATCAATAATTGATTCTGGATAAAAAATTTTAGTTATTTCTTTTTCAATGTAAATAACCATATTGTCGTCATGAGATTCATCCTTCATCTTGTTCTGCAATTTTTTGTTTTGATAATCTTTATTATAGAAAATGATACATAAAGAGTTAACGTAAAATGAATTAGATAAGCAATCAAGTAAAATGTCTTTAATTGTTTGTTCTTGTCAAAGATTGATATAATTCAATAATGGTCAATAAATTCTTCAAATTTGAATGGTTAGGAACATCAACAATAAAATGTTGAAGTGAAATTTTAAACTAATAATCTATTTATTAATATACCTATTTTTCTTTTTTAAGTTTAAGACAAAAAAAATAATTTATCATAATCTAATAAAAAATTAAGACGTAATTACTAACAAAAATATTTGAGATAATTAAGCCACAATTAAAAATCGATTATGGAAAAACATATAGTATATTATTTTTTCTCCTATGTTCATACAAAATAAATATGCAAAAGGCTCATGAGATAAACAAAAACATGTTAACTATTAAACTAATATTTAAGTATCAAGTGGGACAAGAGAAAATTATCTTCTTCTTTTTTTTGTTAAAATACCCTCTTAGTCCAAATTTTCGTCAAGTTTTGTCAATAAGTCATAGTTTTGGTTGTATTCAAATAGATCCCAATTTTTGTCAATTTTGTTCAATTGGATCCTTTTTTGCTAACACATTTTAAATCGACCACAAATAGTGACTGTCACATATCACTTCGTGGTTTTTTTAAATTTTTATTTTATTTTAATTTTTTATTAATTTTATTAAATGTCCACGTGTCAACCCAACAACGTGTCACATGTCAAAGTCAATGTTCTATATTCAATTTGGTTCCTATATGTTATTTTTGTTCAATTTAGTCTCAATTTTTGTTAACATGAACTAATTTGGTCTCTCTCCAAATTGAAACCAAATTTAATTTTTATATTAAAATTTCACATTTTTTATTAAATATTTTTATATAATATATTAAAATTCATACCATTATAACTTTGATATAAAAATTAAATTTGGTGACATCTTCGATAGGGACAAAATTAGTCAATTTTAAACAAAATTGGGACTAAATTGAACAAAAATAACAAATAAAAGGGACCAAATTAAATATAGAACATTGACTTTGACACATGACACGCTACTGGGTTGATACGTGGACATTTAAAAAGAGTTAAAAAAAATTAAAAAAAAATTCAAAAATAAAAAAATTCAAAAAAGCCACGAAGTGATACATGGTAGTCACTGTTTATGGTCATCAATGATTTAAACAGTGTTAGCAAAAAAGGATCCAATTGAACAAAATTGACTAAAATTGGGACCTATTTGAATGCAAAACCAAAATTAAGACTTATTTGATTAACATTAAATATTACCTAATTTAATTTCAATCAATTCTCAATATATACTACCTATAATTACCTAAAAATTGTTTTACATATAATTTTATTTGGGAGGACGGGGTGTGAGGGGTGAGAGTTTTGATTTTCTATTGCTTCTTCTCTGTTATTTCTCTGATGTGCCTTTAAAATTGGCCATTAATTTTAAAATTTTCAAATATATTAAAATTATCTTTAAAGTACCAACACATTGTGTTTGTAATGCTCAACAAAGAACATCACAAAAAAACTCAGTAAAAAAATCGGACTCTGGGAGTGGACTCCCCTTAACCTTCTTTCTATTGTCTCTCTTCTTTCATTCCAACACTTTTAATTTAATTAAGTAACTTACTTGTAATTGTATATTTGTGTACGTAGTTTTTGAATTTGTTTTTAAACTCTACTCATCATCTCTTCTAAAGGTACATTACTCAAACAAACGTGATTAGCAAATGAGACCAAATCAACTCTATTTAAATTTAAAAGATAAAAGGATTGAATTGAGTAAAAAAAATACATAAATAATGAATCATAAAGCTTAATATATAAGCATAATTATTAATTAAAACTAAATTTTTTATGTTGATCAAATACTCTTTATAAGAAAATCTTTAAATAATGATTAATGTTAGTGACAAAAAAATAATTAGTCACCATAGATATCAATTCATAAACAAAAATATCGATAACTAAAATAGTTTAAAAAAATTATAATTGGTCTCTAAATTAGTCTTAATTATTAAAATTTTGACTACCTAAATTATTAATCTCTAAATTAATATTTAATTAGGAAATTAGTTTTTAAATATATTTTTTATTTTTAAAAATATAATTTTATTTAATTTTTTTTTATAAGTAATCGAATTAATGTCTATCACAGTTAATGTTCCTTAGTCGAAATAAGATATTATAAATATTTAAGTTTTATAGGATTACTTTTGATTAAGGATATTACATTCAATTAATATTATATCAATTTTTAATATAATGTCCCATTTAGTGTCAACATATAGTCTATATTATTAGCTGCATCTGACACTACTGCTATTATAGCATTCTTATCTTTTTAGACGAAAAATTAATAACCTTTTTTAGATGAATGTTGACTTTTTGATCGGCTCATTATATTTTTCTTGTAGTACTAGAAAAATAAATAAAAATAGACATTCACTAATCATTAAGATTTAAGATCTTAGTACAATATTTCACTACTTTCCATAATATCAATTTAACACTAAAAATAAGAAATCATATATTAATTATTATGCTCAAAGAAAATTATTTTTGTTAATAAATGTAATGCATGTTTATATTCATACACCGATGATAAACATGATTTTTATACTAATAAGATTATCTATTACTAGTTATATTTATTTGTTAACGATGGAAAATACTATTGTATATTATTTATGCATGAACTCAATATTGTTTATACTGATAGAGATCGTGTCTTGGAAAAATTAGGATTTGTATTTATTATTGATGTGGAGTATGATTTTATTTTTTCAAATTATAAAATGATTATTGATGATCTATCTAATTGTACACGGTTACAACAAGATGTTAATGTGGTTTTAATTGGAAGAAACAATTGGTGTAAAATTAGAACAATTTTATCGTCCTAAGGTGGTTGGTGCCTCGAATGGGAATAAAAGCTCTCTAGGTTCGGTTTTAAAGCTTGTGAAGGCTATTGTGTAACAAGTTGTGGAGCTTGTTTTGGAACCTATTGTGGAGCATGTTTTGGAGCTCGTGCTGGAGCCCATGGGTTAGCTTGTGGAGCCTGTAGTGGATCTCGTAGGGGCGTATGGGAGTTTGTACTGGTTAATGTTGCTCAATCACAACTTGAGTCAAATCATGATAATGTTTGTGTTGTGTATGAATCTTCTATTGTTAAGAATCTAGATTTTTCTACTGGTGGTGGTGTGCTAGTGAATTTTCATTCCTTGACTGATATGTCTTCTTTTAAGGATGTTACTCCTACTGTCGATAGTCTACATGGTTTACAACATTTATATTCACCTCATTGTAGTTCTAAGGTAGTTCCTATTTTTTTTATGCTTAAGAAAACTACTTTTGTGAAGGAATTGAAAATAATCTCAAAATGGGATATTATGATTGAGAGAAAATATTCTAATTCTGAGGAGGATGATGAGTCAATTCAAACTACAAAGAAACCTGGTCGGGGTATGCCAATGAAAATTAATACTAAATCATCTAAAATAAATATTTCTAAAATGTTGTAACAAGTTTTAAAGGCCTTTTGTGATTTGTAAATGTGTTTAATATGCTGAGAAATTTGATTATTGAGCTTTAGTTTTCTACTAATGTTGTATTGGTTTACTTTTTCCATTTATGTATTTAGTTAATTTTTCATCATAGATAATTTTTTTATCATGAGTTTGATATGACCCTATGCTTTCCAGTTCTTCTTTTTATTTTTTGGGAACGCTAACTAATGCCTCAAGGAACTGGTTAAGGTATAATTAATTATCATTGATTCTACTATATTTTTATGAAATCTGAAATAATTAACTCCCCTAATTAAAATAATATAAATCCATATAATAGATGTTTTACAGACAAAAATATCCTTTTCGTCTTTTATTCCTACAAATACTTTAGAATTTCTAATATCTCCACCAAAAAATTACAACGTTAAAATTATCTTATTATATAATTATTTTAATTTTTTTTGTGTGTATTAGATAAATTATGAATTTACAATTTTATAACATTTATGAACAATTTTTTGCTCTAAATAAATCTGTATTAATAATTATTGAGGTCATTAAATGTTTGATGAACTTTTATAAAATTTAATGTATTAATTATTCTTAACTAATGACAATGGTTAACAAGACTCATACTTCTTTTTAATAATCTTTATATTAGGGGAGTATTGACTAACATAAACTTATTGGGATAGAAAAGTGTTTTATATAATATATATATATATATATATATATATATATATATATATATATATAGTGGCGGAACTTGGACACAACCTTTAGGGGTGCCAAATTAGATTTGTTATATATAATTTTTTTCATTTTCCCTGTTTAAAACAAACACATAAAACAGTAGAATTCAACAAAATTCGTTATTATATCATGCTATTAAATCATGATACCAAACCATGAATATCATTTTAGATAAGTCATTCATACCTCATCAATTTGATTTGGTGGGTATTGTCAAATTTGATGATGCTTTTCCCGGATCGCGTTCTAAATAATTTTTAAATTCAGTATATATAATTCTAAAAACTTTAGTGATTTATTTTTCATTATCTTAAATTCTTGGTTCTCATGAAATTTCTCATGAAAAGTTTAGTTAGCGTATATGTATTTTTTTCATCTTTATCACAAACCTTCTTTTTAAAAAAAAATGAATCAATTTTTTTCCTCTTCATCATAATCTTTTTAATATAAATTTATCATATCTCACCTATTTAGAAAAAGATAAAATTTATATTCACAAATCACAATTATCACAATGTAAAATATAACAAAACTCATACCACTTTAATTAAATAAGCAAGGGTGAAGCTTCTATGAAGCTGGAAGGGGCCTTGGCCCCCCCCAAATATTTTTGATTTTTTTTTAAAATTATATATATGTTTTTGAAATTTTTAAGAATTTTGAATTTTTTTTAAAATTATAGATAGTGTATTTTAGAAATTGAAGAAAATTAAATTAAATTTTTTTATTTCTTTTATAAAATAAAAGATTTAATACTAATAAATAATAAAACATAAAATCAAATATAACAAAGAATACAAATATTTATGTTTAATTATTTTTTTATCTATATTTTCATCTAAAAGTATCAAATTGTGACTAAACAATTAAGATCAAATTGAGACTAAAAAAAATGGGAAGACCTTGATATTTTTGGAAATAGTAACCAAAAGAGTAATTAAACAAAATATTTAATAAGATATTTTTTATTTTTTTTCTCATTGTCTTTTTAGTTTTTCACTCTCGTATTTTTTTTTTGTTTTTGAAGAAAAAATAAATTTAGATATATATATTCATTATTTTTGCTCTTATTTCTTATTTGTTTCTTTTCTTTCTCGAATAACAAGATGTAACTCTTTTGTCTTACTTGATAATGAAATATTAGTTTAATAGTTATTAAAATTATTATTTTTTATCTCATGAGTATCTTGTATATTCACTTTTTATTATTATAGAAGTAAAAAATATTGTATTATGTGTTTTTTTATAACCAATGTTTAATTGTAACTTGACTACCATATATTTCTCTTTTAATAATTATGTCTCTCAATTTTTTATTAGATTATAAAAAATTATTTTTTAATACATTTAAAAAAAAGTATATTGATGAAGAATAAAATAATATATATTTTTTTAAAAGTGATAAAAGAAAAACTACGTGAAGATGAAAAACAACATAGATTTTACTTCTTCACATATTTTGAAACATTATACCAATGATTCAATTGTTCAGTTACACAAGTTATTTTTTAAAAACATTATACTAATGATTCAATCAAAATCAAATAATCATATTACTTTGGCCCCTCCAACCTCTTGATCAAGATCCGCCACTGTAAATAAGCAACACGATATAAATTCAAAACTTAAAAAAAATTACCATAGGCAGCAGAAAACACAAAATCCATAAATTTCATAATTAAGGGTTATAATAATTTTGAAAAAAGTATAATTACAGTTCATACCAATTTCACAAAAGAATCCCTAAAATCATAATTAGGTTTATACTAATTTCGAATAAACTTAATTTGGAGAAACATTCTAAAATGAATCATAAATTTAACATACATAAATCATAATAAGATACTAACATTGATCTGTGAGAGATCATGCGAGAAGTATACTTCAATTTCAATCTATGTGTTCCCCAATCTTTGTTTCTCAATTTATCTCTTTGTATTTATTTTATTTCTCTTCACACACTTTCACGATAATTTACACGGTGAAAAAAATCCTATAGCCAAAAAAAATCCTAATCTCTTTTATAAATGAATGTCTCTATTAAATTTTTTATTATAATTTCCATAATATAAAATTAATATAAATAATTTTAAAAATCTTAATTTTTTATTATAATTAAATATATATATATATATAATAAATTTCAAAAATAAAAAATTGGGGGAGCCGTGGCTCGCCTCTGTCATGGCATAGGTCCGCCACCGTCCATGATAGTGGTCAAATTTTAGAGAATGGAACTCTTTCCATGACAAACATATTTATTTTATTTGTTGGTGGTGATGATCCTATAAAAATTTTTAATAATATATATATATATATATATATATATATATATATATGATATTTTTAAAAATTTATATACATCTATATTTAAATATAAAGGAAAATTTCTCTTTTTTTGTCTATATTTGTTTTTCAACTTTACCATTTACATAATTTTTTTAAAATTTAAATAACTATTTTATTAATATTTTAAGTGACCAATTATTTAATTTAACTATTTTTTTTATTTGTCTGATTTTTTAACATAATCATAATAAATGAAAATTAATTATAATAAAATTATAAAAATTATTTATATTTAATTTTATAAATATAAGAATGATAATAAAAATAATTTTATTATTTAAAAAAAATTAAATATAATGATTTTATTTGTTTATACAAAAAATTATTTTGGCTTTAATTACTATTTTGTTTCCCATTTTCATTCCAAAATATTAAGTTGGTCTTCCAGTATTGTTTAGTTTTAATTTGCACCCTATTTTTAAAAAATTAACACAATTTGAATTTTTTTGTTAAATTTCTTAAAACGGATCAATGTTTTTCCATGAAAATTGAAGTTGTGAATAAGAGTGATTTGCTTTTTTTGTGTAATTAACATAATTATAGTGTCAATTTAAAGGAAAATTCTTAATCCACTTAAAAAAATTTAATGAAAATGACCAAATTACATCAATTTTAAAAAATTAGAACCAAATTAAGATTAAAAAAAAAAACTAGAGAACTAACTTATTTTCAAATAAAAATATGGATAAAAAAAGTAATTTAACCAAAAGTTTGACACTCGAAATATAGATTGAAGATCCATCATTGATTTAAACAATATTAAACTCTCCTTTTTTTTCTTTTATCACAAAACAAGAAGCAAGTTAAGAAAGAAAGAGAAAGTGATACCCCTATACACATGTATAAACTTTGAAAATATATGTATAATCATAAGTAACATTTTATATTTGAAATGTAATTATTAAAAACAATCTAAACATAATAAATCTTTGAAATAATTATTTAAAAATATGTATCATGATTCAAATCATTTTATTTTTTTATCTTAGTTAAATAAACTTTAAAAGTTAGTTGTTTAAACGCTATTTTTGTTTTTTAGCATATAAAAATTACTTAAGAAGAATAAAAAAAAATTATATTTATATTTAGTATTTAATTATCTAAAAATCATCCGGACATTGTAACATACAATTTACATTATTTTTGTTTGTTATACAATTTGTAAACACAATATTAGACCGAGTATATTATATCATCATGAACGATATAAATTATAAAAATACATAATCTCACTAAAATATAAAATAATATTGAAACTTTAAAATCGTCATTTGATTGAATAAGGCACTAAGGTAAAATTTATTACAAATTTTGTTTTTTTAATATCCACTTCTTTTCATAATTTTCCATTTAAACTCAAAAGATTGACTAATCTTCCTTGTAATTTTATGAACTTCACTTTTGGGAGGATATCCAAATGGATAAGAAAACACTTTCCTCATGTCATTTGTAAAGTTATCAACTTTTGAATACTCCAATATTTTGAACTTTAACTTAATATCCCGCAAACTCATTATCTTTTTTGTTTTGATCATTCTTCTTAAAAACCCATGCATATCTTCTCACCATCAAATGCTTCATTATTGTCCAACACTGCATCTTTTTGTAATTGTCCATTCTCATTGCATCTTTTATCTTTTGCTTGTTATCTCTTTTCTTCCACTCTTTCTTCAACATTTTCGTATCTTTTCTCTTATCGCATTTCTCGTACCTAATTTTTTGATCACTCTCACAAGATTTTGATGTATTTTTCACATCAACCCATATTGTTTTTGCATAATATTTCATTTTATTCTTTAATTCGCATACTCCTTCACGATTCTCAGGACATGAAGAATAAATTTTTATGATGAGTTTTTTCAATATTGTTATGTTTCTTCCATGAAGAGATTTGGTATAGAAAATGAATAAAAAAAGTATGAAGAGTACTAAAAATGTTGAAAATTATGAGTGAAACAAATATAATTGTACTTTGCATTATTATATATAGAGAACTAGAGATATGAAAATATTTACAAAATCGTATTAACTACTTATATTATATATTTAAATCTATTTTAATTAATGATGACAGTGAACTAAACGGTTAAATCATTCATCATATCTAATCTAATATAATTTAATTAGATATTGTGATATTTAGTTATATTATATTCCATCAATTATCTTATCTAATATACTAGCGTAAACACATATGTGTATTCATTTTTTTAATATATATGATATTGTAATGTTATCAAGTTAATAAACAAAATAAAATTATATTTATCAAAAATAAAGTAAAATGTATGGAGAAAATATGAGAAAATAACTGTTGATGAATAGAAAAAAAAAAAAGAAAAATGAGATAAGTAAATAGTCATACAATTAAGATTAATTCTAGAGTAATAAATAAATTATATTTAGACATCTTTAAACATAATTATACTAGTAAACATTTTCTACAAATATAAAATGCTTAGTACACGATTAGTTAGAATGTGACTCCAAACGATGGGTGTTATAAAACTGAAATAAATTATAAATCGTGAATCTTGTATTCAGAATTGTCAACTTTGATGGTATGAGGTAAGTATAGTTTTCAAAAGGAGGTATATGTAAAATTCTTAAAAAAAAAATAATAATACATTTTTTTAAAATAACAAAAGCAGTCCAACTCTTAGTTTCATACACATAAATCTTTTTGTTGTGAAATAAATTTTCCTCCTTATCTCAATTTTCGTTCTCCAATTTTTCACTTTCACTTCATCTTCTTTGTGATCAAAGGTAGGAGTTTTGATCGTGACGGAGCTGTCTTCGAGTCAACCCGATCAATTGCGTTTTTGTTTCGCGTTGTGATCTTTTTTGGATTTTATTTATCTTTTTAGGGTTTTGGTTTAAGTTCTCTACTAATTCGTGTTTCATTCCTTCGGTCCAATCGCTCGTGCATTGTCTTTAGGTTGAAGAAGAGTTTTCGTGACTCGAAGGGTTTGGTGGGTTTCGTAAAGTTGTTTCGGGTTGTCTTTCAAGATAAGATAAGCTAATGATTGTCTCTTAGTATGTTTTTTCGATTTAGTTATGGTACTATATGTTTGTTCTTGTTTCAAATTTGGGAATTTTGTTTTTAGCAAATTTGGAGATTTTTGTTAATTGATAGTTTAATTCCATGTATTAATAAGAAAAGTTGAGTTTTCAAAATGTTATTTGTTACAAAATGGATGCATCTCTTCAAAGATATTGTGGTTGTCTATTTTATGAGAAACATATTGAATTTAGTGGGTTATAGTGACATGTTGAAAGTTGATGTGAGGTTAAGTTGTGAATTTTAGAGAAATATGGTTCTTGAGTTGAATGGAAATAAAATTGTATTATTTTTGCAGGTTACGTAAAATGTGGTATAAGGTTGGATTTTGGGGTTGTAACCATGTTTGAATTGAGAGTTTCATATTACTTAGCTAAGGTCTTCCTTTTACTCACATATGGATTTGGCAAATGTAGAATATAGGTAGTTTAGAATTAAATTGGAATGGGAGATCTTGATTGTTGCAATTGTTCAGTTTGATATCATTTACAAACCACTTTAAAATGAGTTTGAGAAGAGAAAAGTGCAAGATACCAAATTATACTGTAAAACAAGTCAAAATCTCACAACCAAGAAACATATTGTGTGGCACTACCCAGTTTCCTGTACTACAACCTATTTGTAGAATGAAATTTTAACAGCTGATCCTAGACACATAATTCTTGACTTTGACTAGTCAGATCTTGAATTAGAAGTCTGTAGTGAGAGCAATTTTTATCGTAAGGTCCTCGTAGATTAGGTTATTGACAATCTTGACCTTTGTTGCTTATTCGGTGCATAACTTTCTCTATAGCTATTCAATTAGGTTGATTTTTTTTTTTTTTGCATTTGGTTCTTGATTCAATCATCTTTAATTTGAATGTAAATATAAATTTTTTTGGAGCTTTACACTAACTGCAATTTCATTTCTAAAGTCCCAAACAATTTGTACAATGTGTTGTTAAATTGGATTGGATATAAATGATAAGAATTAGTTATTTCCAAGAGAGACATATGTCGTACGGTTTCTAATATTTGTTTTCAAATGCCTGTGTGAGAATGTAGCTGATTCCATGGGGGAAATCCTATTTGACGTAATTAGCAGTGTGTGCATTGATGTAAGGAGATAGTGCTAGAGGTTTATCTTGATACTCTAATCCTCATTCAAGACTCATGTAGAGTAGAATGGGATATGTGTGAGAGAGGCAGAAGGTCTTGTTATTAAGAACGACCCAAGGGTTCTTATGATGATTAAAGGGACTAACCATTTTTGTGGTATGGTGAAACACATTGACAATGATTCTACAGGTAGTAGAGGTCATCACAAGTGCAAAAAACACCAGGAATCATACATCAATGTTTAGATCCAAATAATTGAGTCTAGAGTGTCATTATGTGTGATGGGTTACTTGATATTGCTTAGTTTGTTGTATTTGGCGCATTGTTTTGCAATTCTATAGTGTTGTATATATGTGTCTTTTGTTTTGTTTGCAATTAGTTTACCTTTTTATGTGTTTGTGTACTTGTGTTATTCTCTCCTTTTGCAATAGTCACCATTATTTAGTCTCAGCAGATGAGGATTTAGGTTTTGTCTCCCCTGACGATGATGATGATAATGCAACTGTTTATATTTTAGTTAGCATTTTAGTACTCGTTATCTTTTGAAAAATTTTGTAGTTACCATCCTTTTTAACTTATGTTTTTCGGCTAAATTTAAATTTATTTTAATTATAATTTTACCTTTATGGATGATTATAAATAATGTAATTTATATATTTTATGTATACTTTTTGAATAGTAATTATATAAGATCATATCAAGTAGTTCTAGATTATTCTTTTTGAGGTGTTATAATATCTTGAACCTTCTCTTTATACTTAAACACTCTAATTTTTAAGTTTAGTTATATCCTATTTTTAGGTAACAATTATTTATGCTCTATTTATGTTTTTTTTAAAAGGTATAAATATAATAAAATAAAATAATAAAACGTTAATTTTTCATAATCGTAATATCGTGACTTATTTATAATCTTTTAAAACTATAATTACAATTTCTAAAATTGATAGATTCAAAAGCTTATGGATTAAGTCGAACTATACATACTTGACTTTTTAATGTAAAAAGATTAGGCAACAAATAGTCTAATATAATTTATGTCACAATGCTAGGACCAACTTATTTTAGGGACTATCCTTTCCAAACCATTTTACTAATTACTGATATAAGTAGGGTTACACTTTCCAATGTAGTATCTATTGGGTATCCATTTAACTTTCCATTCTTATTTGAAGGTTTATTTAGTTATACAATTAAGATTAATGGTAGAATAATAAATTAATTATATTTAGACATCTTTAAACTTTGCATAAAAATAATTAGTTAATTAAAATTGTCAAGAAATTGGGACTAAAGTAATCAAGATTAATTTATGATAGAAGAAATTTTTTTATAATTAAGTGATGACACATACTTTAAATATAAATTGAATTTGATTATGAGAGGTGATTAATCTTACTTCTCGACTACAACTCATAACGTCACACTCTACTGGTCAAGTGCTCAATAATATGTAAATAACTTTTACTTGAATATATATTTTATTTAGAATTTCATTAAAAACTCGACTATTTTCTCTTAATTTAAATAAATACTTAAACTATTATTTTATGATGCCATTGTGTTAATTACTTTAACTTAAATTATTTTATTACTAATAGACTTGCTTCACACATTGGAACAAATAACTTGATTGATTTCTTAATTTCCACCTACATTCTCTCTTTCTTACTTCTTTCTCCGAAGCCAAACAAATCTAAAACAGAGTAAGAGATTAGAAATTATGACAGTAGAAAACAGCATTGTTCTTTTCAAAATGAGAGTCGGCAGTTGCTAAATGTAACTTCAGGGGTATGATTGTGTAATATACAATCTAGAATCTTTGACTTAAGGTATTCAAGCCACTACCTTTGACTCAGAGGTGAGAAACTTAATCACTTTGTATTAAAACAATTAAACTGTACTTCTTTCTCATTTTCAAAAGATAGGGTTAATTATTTATTTGGTTATCAAATTTTTATAATCTTTTTCTAATTCTTAAAAAGAATAAAACTTTAATATTTATAGATTTTATTATTGAATAATATAAGCTAAAAACTGTTAACAGAGGAAAAATATGCAGAGAAAAATCATGAAGAAAGTTGTTTAGAAATTAAAAATGAAACTAAAAGACAAGTTAACCTTTATTAATTACTTCATATTAACTTCAAGGTTGGCGTTGCAGCATAAAAGCTTCCTTGAGCCTCTTCTTTTTCCCCTGTTGTCGATAGAATTCTTGCATATATTCCTTGTACCTGTAGTTTCTGTAGATCGGAGGGTGCTCCTCATCTGTCATCTCCTCCATGGGGCCAATAAGTGTTTCATCATTCGGTGCGTAAAACATAGCCAGCGACAACCGTGGTAGCATCTTGTTAGTAACTGCTCTGTGAACTGGACTCTTGTACCTCCCATTACTCAGTAACTGATGTTTATCAGTGTCCAAACAATAACCATAACTGTAACAACATCGATTCATGACCTTATCTCTAATAGTGTGATCTTGAATCACGATCAAAGTATAGTACATACCTGGATCTGATCAGCTAAAATGATGACGAAGGCACCGGGGAGAGGGTCAACCGCCACCCAATTCTCATCATACTTAACTTGCAAGTCAGGGACTCCATTGAACTGGTGCAGTAGAGTGAGTCCAGTGATGTCGGCGTGCTCATTCAATCCCATGGTGAGGTCCGGTTGAGGACATGGTGGATAGTAATTTGCTTGTGAATAAAAGTTAGGGTTCTCACCTAACCTTCTCACCAAGGCATTCTCCTCTAGACCCAGTCCTTTCGACATCAAACTCAAAACCCTATTCATCACACTGCCTATCTCCCTTGCATATGCACTCAACACATCTCTGTATCCAATCCCACAAATTAAAAAAATTTAAATCATTGCTTTCACAACCAACAAAAAATTGAAAATCTCACGAGATTATTCGTGGTTGATACCAATACTCCGGTGGTTTTGTTGGCAAGTGATGGGTGAAATCCTCCGATGGATGCCAAGGGTGAGAGAAAGTTTCGCTCCACATCGTAACCTTCGTTTGCTCATCATCATCACTCTTCAAATAGTAGTTGAAGATTTTTATTCGTCGAGAGTGATCTTTCGTTTCGTAAATGGCTCTTTCTTCTGCAGGCAGCTGAAAGAATTTGCTTACAGCAACAGAAACGCCGTGGCATAAATCTGGTGGAACTCCATGGTTGATGACCTGAAACATTCCCACTCCTCTGCATGCCTCTGACACAGTTTTCACCAAACCATTTTCGCACTCATCATAGCCTTTCAGGTCAACGATGGGAACCACATTCACATCGGAAACCTCTGAAAGACATGGCCGTTGCTCCTCTGGGAGAATGAACTCCGGCGAAAGCCTCAAAACAGTGTTATTTGCTAAGCGATATGGTTTCTTCACTTCCATCTCTCTGAATTGCTTTTTCAGAATAAGTTTCATCCATTAAAAACCATGAATCAGATTACTATTCTGCTAATAATTTTTTTACTTTTTTCGATAAACATTGCGTAGCGTGCACACAATGAAATACATCCAAAATCAGCATCTTGCCTAGATAGACTTGATTACAAAACTGTTTAGTTTCCTTGTTGTATCGTCACTCACAATGTTAAGTTTTAGTTTAATGTGTATTTTATAATTAATTCTTTATTTGTTTACGTTTAAGTGTGGATACAATATTTACAAGATAGAAAATAAATTTTTATTTTCATATATAATTTAAGATTTTATTTTAAATAATATCGTATAACATTAAGATGATACAACACGTGAAAGTTTTATTTTTACTCTCTTCATATGGTTACGCTTTAAATCACTTTTTTTAGAGAATGATATTACAATTTTTATGTTTTGACTTTTATTATTTATTTTTGAGGGTCATTAATTAATATATTATATTTTTTTCTTTAAAAAAATTAATAACTTACACTCAACCACCTTAGAAAGTAAAAAAGTGAGTAGAAAAATAGAAGTTAAATTATAAATTTCCTTCTTCTAATATGAAACGTATTTGATATAAACTATGCATTGTGTTGTTTATTAAATAAACCAAGTGCACAAGCTGAACCAATGACTTTGACTTGGCATAACAACATATCAAATTGCCACACTTTTTTATTCTAATTGCAGAGTGCCCCTTTTGTTTATTTAGACTAAACCCTTTACCGTTAAGAAATTGCGATGCATCTTAAAACCTTATTTTTTATTAAATTGTGTTGTCGACTTATTTGATTTTCGTTTAATCTCAACCCCTTTGATTAATGATGGATTATATGATATCGTCACTACTACAATTTCTTCCCTGAAACACTATCTAATCTCTAACTTTTAAAATACTCTGTATGGTTGCAAACAACAGAACCCCCCACTTTTTTTCTCAAAGAAAAATCCATCAAGGTTATTTCCCCCTGCACCGCTTTTTTTTTTTTTTTTTTTTTCTTCCTCCACCACCGTAAAATTCATAATCTCAAATTATCCTTCATTAAACTACAATGAAAAGGTAAAAGTTACAGCTTATCTCATTTTTTTAATTGTGCAATCCAAAATATATTTTCAAATCTAGAAATAGGTTTCAAAATATGTGTTTTGAAATACATTCAAATAATATATTTGAAAATGTATATTCTAAATTTTCATATTTAAAAGATATAATATAACAATTCATAATACATTTTAAAAAAAGTATTCCAAATTTTATAAGAATACATTTAGAAAATACATACAGTTTCAATTGTGTAATTTGATAGATATTTTCAAATCTAAAAATGCATTTTAAATTGTATAATTTAAAATGCATTTAAAAATTAAAAAACTTCTGAAGTAGGTGTTCTGAAAAATATTTCCTCTTTACTCCTTGTTCTTCTTCTTCCGTATTTCTTCTACTTTCTCTCCCATTTTCTTTGACTTTGTCAAGTCAGAAATAAATATTGTAGATATATTTATCAAAGGGTTGATGCATCAATAAGTATTTGAGTCATCGAGGGGAATGAGACTATAGCCCATAAATTAGTTGTAATAATGGACACTCATCTTCACATGAATGACAATCTCATGGAATGGAGTTCAATGGGTAACAATAAAGTTGTTGTTGACTAAAGTACACCAACTAATTTGATTAAATTTTATGTCTAATTCCTTTGACGATGTGTACTATAAATTGTGACAATAATTAGGTTGAGATATATTCATTATTAAGGTTTTTTTTAAAAAAAATACTTCTTAGTAAACCCAATGACAATTTATTGTAGGGGTGTGAGTCACAAACCACCTTTTGATAGTTTACCTAGTGAGTGTGATGGTGGGGCCGCCATTGTCAGACATGAGCAAGTCTCTAGGTGACACTCATGAAACAAGATACATGCACAAGGCCGTAATGTGCACCCACTGATTAGAACCTAAAATGAACACTGATATTGTACGTATTATTTACTAAAAATCAGTCACAGGGGATGTAGCTCAAGACAATTAAGTCTCTGCATCTTCTCGGGTGGAAGTTTATAAACACTAGGTGTAAGGCTCAAATCCAGAAGGTTCCTTATGTTGAACTACAATATTTTGTTTTAAAAGATAATATATTTTCTTTTATTTTATTTTTTAAATTATGTGGGGATTGATGGAAATATTTTAATATAATTTAAAAAATAAATAATTAAAATAAAAATTCTACTGTTACTAAAGTTTTCATGAACTTTTAATCTTAGTTAATGTTATTTATGACTAACAGCTATATTTTTATTACAATTTACTCTTATGTCTCCCTTTTCTACCTATAAATAACACTTAGGTGCATGAGAACAGATACAACAATATACAAAAAATACTAGAGTTTTCTCAGGAGTGTTATTCTTCGTCTTTTTTTCTCTATACTATCTCTTAAAACAGTAGTGTTATAAGGTTCGGAGATCCTCTGCTGCACTCAATCGAGGTTGTTGTATTTTGGGAGAGAAACACATATGATTTTTTTTTTGTCATGTGCAGTAGGACGTTTTCTCTCCAAAGATAGCGTTATGCGTGTCCCTCAACCCAGACTATTTCTACTCTTTATCTCATTTATTTAATATTTATTATTTATTATTGTTATAAGACTTATAGGATCTCTAATTAATATTATTTGATTCATTTATATGTCAATATTATTATTGCTCTAATAATTATTATTATTATTATTATTATTATTATTATTATTATTTTATTATTAATAGTATTGTTTGTTTAATATTTTTCTAACACTATACACAAAAGAAGAAAGTGAGGGTAAAAATGTCATTTCATCATTGTTATGTAGTGCAAAGAAGCACTAGGAAGTTGGTTTTTTAATCGAAAATACATGAAGGGTCTCCATGGTGAGAAGAAGACGTCCAGTTCAGTGAGAGTATTATCATTTGTGGTTTGGTGCACTACAAAGAAAAAATTTGCAACAATAAAGGTTTCTATGAGTGCAGTTGAAGTCCAACCAAAGCTATAACAGATTTTGGCTTTTTTTTTGTATTTTAGGGTCCCTTTGACCAAAAAATTGTAAAATGGGGTCCGTTGATTTTTTTTTTTTAAATTGGGTCAAGTCGTTAACTGGGAAGACGACTTCCGGGATGAAATTGTCCTCTACAAGACTTGTTTCATTTAATAAAAAGTGAAGTCGTCCTGTAACATGACGACCTCACTTTTCATTTTTTTTTACTTTTCAGTTTTTCAGTTTTAATTATTTATTATTTTTTTCCTTATTTTATTTTTTAAATATTTTATATATTTTTTAATTTAACTGTTTTGCTTATTTTATTATTTTCCAGTTTTGATAAATTTTTTTATAATTTTTCAGTTTTCATTATTTGTTTTTTTTAAACGGATGAGTTTTCAATATATTTTGAATTTTTAATTTTTTTTTCAAATTTTGTTAGATAAAAAAATTATATTGATTGTATTTGTAATTAATTTTATTCCTACAATAAATTAACTTCATAAAATAGATTAGATAATATAAACTTACATAATAAAAATAAACTAAAATTGGATAAAACAATAAATTACTGACGATAAAGACAATTTCCTCTATGATGTCCTTCATTCTTACAATATGAACATTTACTTCGTCTGTTGGGATTTGGTTGATCCATTTCATTATGGATTCTATTAGTTGGTGGTCTTCCCCATACCCTACGACGCATGTTTGGGTCTGGAATGAAATTTAGTGTGGTGTATGTGGATCAATATTATTTATTCTTAACCGGATGAAATTGTATTTCATATGCTTTGTTGATGTTGTAGAGGCTATAAATTGGATGGATATATGAGGTTAGATCTACATGGGAGAAAGAGCACACAACTATTACATGATGACAAGGCAGTCGAAGAGCTTGAAAGTAACCACAATCACACCACCAATAATTTAATCTAATTGTAAAAGACATTGGTAGGCGGTGATCATGTGGAGAAAACATCTCTTGAACTTCAAATTCATTATTTTCTCTTGAGTATCGACGGACTTGACACATTCTCGCTTGTTTTTGATTTTTTCTAATAATAGCAATAATTTCCTCGGGATACTAGTGGCCTGCTCGTAACATAGAGTCTACCTTAACCTCTCTCTCAACAAACCATGTTGTGGTCCTTTCAAATGTTGCTTTAATTAAAGCACAAATTGGTAATGAACGAGTTCTTTCTAAAACAGAATTCATACATTATGCTAGATTTGTTGTCATGTGTCTAAATCCACTACCCCCATCGTAGGCCTGAGTCCACTTTTGTAGTGGTATCCTATCAATCCAAGTTGTCACTTCGGGTGAATGGGATTTCAATGCCGCCAATTTTGCATCCAATAAAGGTTGTTTGACTTCGTAAGCTGTTAAAATGCAATTATATTAGTTAGTTTAATTTAGGAATACCATTTTTGATGAAGAGATAATATGGTGAATGAAAAAAAAATTATTACCCATATTCTTTAACCGACTTTTCAACTCGTGATTCTTGAACTTTTTGTTGAAGTTTGAAGCAATATGGTGTATGCAGTATACTGATTGCAGACCATTTGCTTCCCATTCTACTTATTCATATTGTAGTGCTGCCAATATGCCTTTCCCCCTATTCGTTATCAAACAGAGGTTTGATTGTGGTGTCACGTACTCCCTTAGGAGTTGAAAAAACCATATTAAGGCCTCCTTTGTTTCTCCTTCCACTATCGCGAAGGCCAAAGGGAATATATTACGTGACTCATCTTGAGCGATTGTTGTTAGCAATGTCCCTTGATATCTACCTGTGAGAATGTCACATCTACTTGGACAAAAGGCTTGCAATAATTAAATCCTTGGATGCATGGTCCAAAAGACCAAAATACTCGCCATAATATAGCAAGAAGGGTCAGGTTCGTCATTGACAACTACAGGAGGTCCTGTGCATTGAATTATTGTGTCGGGGTTACTTTCTTGTACAACTTGATACCATCGTGGAAGTTCATTGTAAGACTCTTCCCAATCTCCAAACCCCTTAGCAAGGGCCTTTTGGTTACCATTCCAAGCTTTGTCGTATGAAATCGAATATCCGAAACGATTTTTTATTTCGGCTATCAAACTTTTGATAGGTACGGAAGGGTTTTCCTTTACAGAGTTCATGACTTCATGACAATAGAACCAATTTGGTTGGAATCAAGATTGACATGATCTGCAGGTTGCATGGTTGACAAACATGTGTGTGAACCGTCAATCTTCCTTATTTCCCACTTGAAACTGCGCTTGTTATAAGAAGCCCGTAAACGCCATGGGCAACCCTTTTCGTAGTCGATACATTGACATATATATTTATCATATTCGCTCTCAAGAACCACAAATCTAAAACCATTATCAATATGGTCTTGCTTTATATATGACATTGTCGACTCCTTTGTGTCAAAACACATGACGATACTTAGTTGTTGTTCACTCGCTGGAATTGAAGTTTGAAAGGAAGTGTGACTTGAGGAGCCGCTTTGACTTGATGATCCCCAAACCATTGTAGGGACTGTGTACTGGTTTGGCAGTTAGGCCCACTGTGAGTATTGACAATTATTTGGAGTTGGTTCACCTATGGTATCCATCTCATCCTCACTAAACTCAAAAAGAATATCAGGATACTGATTACACGAATCAACCATTGTATGAAAATTTCACCACCAGAGAAATAATAGAAATTATGGCTAAAAAAGTGTTGTGCACGAATAACTTTTCACACATAAGTACACGTTTGAAATGGGTATGCATCAGAAACCCTAATTTACTGAAACCGTAATTAATGTCAACGACTTCCTCATTTAATTTACTGAAATCGTAATTAATGTCAACGACTTCCTCATTTAATTTACTGAAACCGTAATTAATGACAACGACTTCCTCATTTAATTAACTGAAGTCGTCATCAATGAAAACGAGTGCTTTAATTTTGTCTGAAGAAACCATATTAAATGAACTGGGTGCTTTAATTTTGTTTAAAGAAAACATATTAAATGAACTGAAATGTAATAACTCGCTATAATGAAGCCGCTGACCACAACCACGACATTAATTATCATACTAATGGGAAACCGGTCCAGTAGAGGACGATTTTGGTTTCATTTAATAGAAATCGGTCCTAGCAAGCACGGTTTCATTACACAGAAACTAGTGTTGCTGCGCACGGTTTCTCTCTGCTCATGTGTTGATTCACGTTCACGGGACCTGCCTCTTTCACGGGACCTGCCTCTTTCACGGGTTTGCTTCCAACAGTGCACTGCACAGATTCCTTCCTGTTCAATTTGCATGCAATGGTCTACTACGACAGCTTTTCAACAATTATTTTGATGCTTTCAGAACCTCATTCATTGTTAATTTGAATGCAGGGTACAATAATTTAGGGAGTGCAACTGGACACCAACCAATGCAGTAATATATTTCATACATTGGCTCATTTCATACACACTTTGCTCTCACTTTCCTTGGGTTGCCTCGTTACAATTTGCTCTTGTTTTCCAGCAACACTTCTTCACCAACTTCATTGCTACTATTTTCAAGGTTTGCATTTTTTTAACTTTTAATTTGCAAATCACATTTTAGTCAATAATTATGATGTTTATAATTAATATTTTCCTCTTACTCTAATTTCCTTTCACCCACTTTTTTTAAGCATGGTTAACAACCGACACCTTCCCCCTGATATGTCACTACTTCGCCTTCAGCATGAACATATTACGAAAGACTTATGGGAAGGCAACGAACGAGTTCTTAGACCAAGACGAGCTGGAGTCTGGATTCTAAACAACCAAGATTTAATTGATCCGCGTGTCAAATTTTTAATGGAACTGGCTGGTTTTGGAGACGCATATTCCAGACATGGATGTCAACCACCTTCTAATCACTTCCTTATTAGAAAGGTGGAGGACAAAAATTCATACATTCCACTTTCCACATGGAGAGACCACTATGACATTAGAGGATGTGGCAGTCCTCCTTGGCCTACCGATAGATGGAAATGTGGTCACCGGTCCCACCATCGTGCAAGACATATTCTTGATGTTCCACGAACATCTGGGGATAATTTCACCACCGACGGTGATAAGAGGAAACTCAATTAGAGTTTCTTGGTTAAATAGTACTTTCCAACAACTCCCACAAAATGCAAACAACAATGTTATTGTTCAATATGCAAGAGCGTACATACTAACATTGATTGGAAGCATTTTAGTGCCAGACACGTCTACCGCAAGGGTACATGTGATGTGTCTTCTCAAGCTAGTTGACTTGAATGTAGTCAACAACTATAGTTGGGGGTCTGCAGTTTTGGCCCGTCTATATCGTGGCCTAGATCATGACATTCACCTAAGGCAAGAAAATATTGGTGAATGCATGATTTTGTTACAATGTTGGGCTTGGGAGAGGATCACTTCTATAACTCCATAACTTGACCCTTTAAGTGATGAGGAAGTGGTTGTAGGGGATGGTTTCCTCGTATGCAGAAGGTAAAAACTAACTTTCTAGCAATTATTTGTTTTTTTATTCTGCTTTCCTTGTAATTTAACTTACTTCAAATTCATACACTTTTTAGGTGGATGAACCAAGCAGATCGGAGAAATGCTGGTTCTTTATTAGTTAGTGAATTTCGCTTGAAATTTGATCAAATTCGTACAAGACAGGTAATAATTAAGTTAAGTAATAATTTATTTTTCTAAATTTGAAACTAATGTCTACAATTTTTTTCAGTTCTTGTGGAGGCCTTATATTCAAAATGAAGTTCGTCGATTGATTGCGGTTGACATCCCTATAGTGGCTAGAGCAACAATCCCTATAATTTGCTTCGTGACAGTCGAATTCCATCAGGCGGATAGGGTCATGCGTCAATTTGGTTTAAGACAGAACATCCTGCCTGACCCAATTAACCTCGATCAAGTCCACAGGGATGACTTGAGGGGGAGAAATGAAAGAGATTAGGTGGCACATCATCACCGTTGGATTGTAATTTGAAATGACCGACAAAATGGGGTCATTCAAGGTACACCATTTAGCGGAAACAGCCATTTGCGTGATGAAACACCCTACATGCAATGGTATATAAACCACATTATCCGCTATATATCTCCAAATACGGAATCTTCCGACGATGAGGTCAATTTTACTACAATGTCGTACATCTCTTTATCATGCGTACTTATTCGTGGGAATGACCTTGCTATTTATTTTACAGTATGATATGTCACAAGAACCATCCCAATTTGCTTCACAACCCTACACTGGCCATATCGGGTCTTCTCCAGATTTTATACATCATCCCCAACAATTTTTTGGGCAATCGTCTATGGGTCACGGTTAAATGTTTGGACATCCATACCCTCAGTTTGGCAACCCATCAAACACCTAATTCCAACATATCCCTTCCTCGTACGATTTCTTCCTGCATCAGTCAGGTTATGGTGCTGTCCATCACAAATGTTTGGCACTTCAACCATGACACCACCATTCGCCTATTATCCAAGATTTTCTTCATCAATGTCATTCTATCCTCCGCCAATGCCTTCTCAAACTCCTCAAACAACGGTTCACCAGCCCCAATTTTCTCAAAGTCATCAACATGAATATGATGATCATGATGAACCACACCAAGAACAACCACCAACACGACCAACCAGACCCAGAAGACGACCTCCATGTGGAAGTGGAAGACATAGATGATTTTCTACTAACTTAATTGTTGTATTTTAATTATTAATCAATGTTAAAATATATTAATGTATTGTTTATTTCTATTCTATTAATATTTTTTACTGATTATTCTTCCAAATCCTAAAAAATAATCAAAAATTTTTTATTACGAAAAAAAAATGAAAAAGTGAAGTCGTCTATGTGTGAGCACGACTACACTTTTTTCGTTTCAAACAAATCGGTCCTCTGCATAATGACATCATCTTTTTTAAAAAAAAAATTAAGAAACCGGTCAGAGAGATGACGACATTGCCTCTGATATCGTTACCCTCCCTGACGACTTGACCTACTTTGGCAAAAAAAAAAAAATTAACGAACCCATTTATGCAAATTCGAGTTTCAATAGACGCTAAACTACAAAAAAGTTGCAGATTTTACTACATTCCCACGGAGTTAACCACGAAGCCGACCATGGAGTCAAGTACTTCATTAAACCGATTGAAATTTTGATGGAGAAAACAATAACAAACAATATATCAGAGAATGCAGCGGATATAATTTCCCCTAACTTGCAAGAATCTATGAGGAGCAATAATCAAAGAGCAGCAATAATAAATCACCAAAAGAACAAATAAAGGCACCAAGATTTTTAACGTGGAAAACCCCTCAAATCAAGGGTAAAAACCACGAGTCGTCCAGACCAAAGAAATAGCTTCACTATGATCAACAAGAGTACAAAAGAGTCTCAATCAAT
>Ga0214545_1004554_pt1 | contig 25821 bp, 9 predicted proteins | sample CNSS4metaG_FD_160064 | JGI IMG/M metagenome (GOLD analysis project Ga0214545, IMG submission 160064) | Root nodule microbial communities from cowpea collected in UCLA plant growth center, Los Angeles, California, USA - CNSS4 | ecosystem: Host-associated > Plants > Roots > Nodule | place: USA... | reverse complement strand
TATATATATATTAAAATAAATAAATACATAATCAAAGTAAAATATATAATTTAAAAATATCTCAAAGAATCAATAAGTTCTCTTAAACTTCAATCTATAAAATTAATTTTTTTTTAACATCAAAACATGATTATAGTATAATCATAAAATACAAACAAACATAAGAGTGAACTAACCATTCAATTAAACCTATAATAGTCAACATTATGATATTATGATATGTATAACTACATATTTAACCTACTCTTCTCCTGAAAATAAATAAATATATATATATATATATATATATATATATATATATATATATATAATTAATATGATTGATGGCTACTCAAAGACCGGTTTTAAAGTTTGGATCAAGAGATTTAAACAATTTAAAAAGTTTAAATTTATAATATTTGAATTATTTGTAATTGAATTATTTTCATTACTTAAATAATTTGTTTGGATACAGTAAAATATCTTAAGTTTTAATTTTTCTTTTATTTGGATAAAGTAATTTAATTTTAAACCAAACACAATTTTATCATTAAGCTCGAGTTAGTTCCACCTTCGATCCAAGACAACTCGTATGGACTTTTGCTTGAGCTGACCTCAACATTCGACTCATACTGACACGACTCAGGTTGACTCGACTCGACAATATTAGGATTCGGTTAAATCTTAAACTCAGTCAACTTGGCTCGATATTTAGCCGAACCCGACTCGATACTTAGCTGAACCCGACTCGACTTGACACTCGGCCTGGGCTGGCTAAGCTCAACTATCAGTCGAGGTTGACTCGACTCCACCTTCGCCCAAGTTGACTTGGCTCTACTATGCCTAGGTAGACTAAGCTTGACGTTCAACCCAGGCTAGTCCGGCTCAATCTTCGGTTCAAGATGACTTTGGGTCCGAGCATTTTCTACTTGACCTTTGGCCTAGTCGACTAGGCTCGACCTTTGGTCTAGGCTAACTCGGCTTAACTTTTGGCTAGGTTGACTCAACACCACATTCGACCTAGACCGACTTGATTCAACATTCGGTTCGGGCTGACTCAGCTCAAACTTTGGTTCAAATTGACTCGGCTTGACCATCAGCCCGAGCCTTATGCTTGACCTCCAGCCTAGCCAACTTGGCTCAACCTTCGGTTCAGGCTTACTCAGCTCGACCTTCAACCATAGTCAACTTAGCTCGATTCGACCTTCGGGCTGACTCTGCCCGACATTTGATCTGAGCCGACTCAACTCGAACTTCTCCTTGAGCCGACTCAGCTAAACCTTCGGTTTGCCTAACTCGACTTGACCTTCAGTCTAGGGCCAACACTACTCGACATTAGGCCCGAGTTGACTTAAGTTGGATTTTAAATCGGGCCAACTTTGCTCCACTTTTAACCCAAACTGACTCGGCTTGACTTTCGGCCCAGGCTGACTTGGCTCAAATTTATGTTAGAATCGCGTAGGGGAATATTCGCGTTTGGACAAAACCAATGGGTGGAGTAAATTGGTTTGTTAATAAAATTTGTTCTTTTAAAATTTAACCTGTCTTAAAATCAAAGTCGAATTAATTTTTTTTCCTCTTTTTTAATAATCACAATAAAATAAAGAGAGTGTGGAAGAGAAAATTGTACAAGATATTTTATATTGGTTCAAATCAAAAGACATACGTCTAGTTATTAATCTCTCAAAAAAGGAATTAACTAAACACTAAAAATAAACTAAAATTACAAATTTGAGTAACAACACCTCTCTTGAAGTCATAAGTGATGAAAGACACCTCCCTTAATATCCAGAAGGGATGAACACCTCATGTGAGTCCCACAAAGAATGAAGACACATCTCTTGAATCACACAAGAGATGAACAACTTCACCAGCAATAGTAATAACACTTAATCACTCAAGATTCCACTACCCACACTAAGTTTCCAAAACCTTCCACATAGAATTCTCAAGTACTTAGACTTATCTAACTTCCGTGTTTTTTTAAAGAAAGCTCTCACCTTCATTTATAGAAGCCACTTTCGAAATTAGGTTAAGAATATGAAAGGTCAAGTCACAACTAGCACCGTTGATTATCGATTACACCGGTGACTTTTTTCAAAAATTATTTTTCATTAAGGTAATCAATGATCACTAAGAATAATCGATTATTTCAGTAAGTACTATAAAAATTAAAACTCTCTCAATAGTCTGTTGCTTCGGTTATTTGACTCTTAATTACTAATTTAACTATTTTAAATAAGATATACAAATTACAAGACTTCAACAACTAAACTCTTAATTCTTCAATGTATATCTTAAATCCAAACATTACTTATGTATTCATTTCTCCATGAATCATCATTAAGTCTTTCACACTTCTCCATAAGTCATCATCATTAAAACTCTTTACTAAAACAAGATGTTTATCTTCTTCTTTTGTCAATAATTTCATCCCAAGTTGACTTAGCTTGACTGCTGACACGATCTTGACTCGACTCAAACTCCTGTCGAGATCAATTTTGTTCGACCTTTCGTCTCGGCTATATATAATAAATTTCAACTTTATCTAGAAAAAATAAAGGTTTAATTATGTTTTTGGTCCACGTGGCACGCCCTCTAACGGCGTCAACCTTGACTTAACAGAAAGGACAAACGTGAGATGTTTTAACAAAAAAAGGGACCAATTTGAGACTTTTAAAAATTTGGGTACCATTTTGAGATTTTGACTCCAAAATGGGGACCAAAGGTATAATTAAACAAAAAATAAACAAAAATAATAAGTATTTTAATAAAAAAAAATTACAAACTTGCAAATTAAAAATATTCTTGAAGTAACATCCCAAAAATACTATAAATTACCAAAAATTATTGTCAATTATAATAAAGTTAATTATAATTTCAGGTATTAAAAAATTAAAAATTAAATGACATGTTAGAAGTAGTGTTAATTTATTAAAAAGTATTATTAATTAGGCGAGGATAAAAAGTCATTGTAACAATTTTAAAAATATCAATCAACTCTTTGCTTGTAAATCGTACATTCATACATTCATTTTATAGACTATTAAATCAAAACTTTTAAATTAATTATATTTAATAAAAAAATGTACCAAACATTTCTATTAATATATTTTCAGTAAAGAAAAAGGAAAAAAGAAGCTAGGTGCCTAACTTATAAATTATCTACATTTTGTTTGGTTTAAGTTTAACTACCTTACAAGAAATAATAGTTGAAAACGCAAATTGAAAGCTAAATAGCCCCTACAAATTGAAAAAGGGTAAGATTTAAAAGCTGGTAAATTCATTTGAAATAAAATTGTTTAATATAATAGATTAATGAATTAGTTTATATATATATATATATATATATATATATATATTTTGTTATATAATCTGAAAATAACTTTCTTTTATGAAAAAGAATTTTGATTTGTATAATTTAAGAATAAAATAAAAAATTGAAATGTATAATCTAGAAATTAAATAATTTCCAGACTGTGTCATTTGAAAGTTAGTTTTTATTAATTTTCTCAAATTTTTTGAAGTTATTTTTTACTTTTAAATTGTATAATCAAAATGTCATTTTTAAATTTTGAACCGTATAGTCTAGAATTGTTTTTATTTTTTTTTTAATTTCAAGTTATATAATTTGAAAGTAAAAACTAATTTTTAAATTATACCATAAAAAAAGAAAAAAATGATTTTTTTTATCACGTGGCGGAAAACAACATATAAAGGCACATATGCCCTACTTCCAGTGGTGCGTTAGGGGCTTTTAAGTCAACGTCTTCTAAAAGATAAATGATGAACAATATAACCATTTATTTGTTAGTTAAATGAATGATTGACTTAATTATAAACAAATAAACCATCTTATTAAATACATACCTAATTGTCTTGCCTAACTTACACATTTGCATGTTACTCCACCCTCTTACACTATCTTTAAGCTTCAAAAACCACTTCAACAGAAAATAAAATTCTGATTGGTATTGTTATTAGTGTTCACTTCTCATCTCTCTATACACAAGAATAATGATGAGATTAGGAACACTATATAAATTTGTTGTTTTCTAAATATTCATATAATATGTCATGAATTTAATATACATTATTTATATTAATTATATTAATTTAATACATATAAGAGCAATATTTGATATTTTTGTACTTAATTAAGTTTTATGGTATGTTAAAGAGCAATTTTTGAGCAATATAAGAGCAATACATATAAACATATAAGAAAAATATTTGACTTTTTTAGACTTTATAAATTTAAAAATTTTCAATTAAATCTTTCTTAAATCTTTGTGATACGTTAAGTTCTCAAGATTTTAAAATTTTTTAATTGGGTACATACACTTAGATGTTTTTTGTTAAATGTCTTATAAAATAATAAAACTATAAATTATAAAATTATCCAAAATAATAAAATAAAAAATCTATAAAATTATACAAATATGAAATTGTAAAATTACAAAATTATAAAAGCATCACATTATAAAATTATAATTATAAATGTATAAACAATAAAATCATAAATTTATAAAATTATATTTTTATAAAATTATCAATGTACAAAATTATAAAATTGTAAGATTGAAAAATTATAAAATTATAAAATTATAAAGTTAATAAATTAAAAAATTAGAAAAATATGAAGCTATAAAAGTATAAAATTTTTATATTATAAAATCATAAAATTATATACAAAATACAAAATTAAAAAATTAAAAATTTAATAAATTATAAGATAATAAAAATCTAATTACGAGAATTTAATTGAAAAGTTTTAAAATTTTAAAAATTCACTAAAGTACACATATTTAATTGAACTTTCTTAAAAAATTTCAAATTTATCAAACACTCAAAACTTATTTAAGCTTTTTTTTAATATGATCCAAATATATATATATATATATATATATATATATATATATATATATATATATATATATCATTTTGTTTTCATTAAAACACTTTATTTTATTACATTACTTCAAAATTTTATTTTTATTGCTTTGTTTTGTAAAACCCTAGAAATTTTTTTAAGTGAGATAAAACTTTTAAAAAATACACTTAATTATTTTATATAAAAAAGTTTTAATATAAATAGAAAATAATTAAATAGAGTTCATTTATATTTATATAAAAGTTACTATATTTCTAAGAAAAAAATAAAATTTCTTTCCTGTACCTCCTCTTTAAGAATTCTAACCTCCCACCGATTTATTTAAAGATCGAAAAACATTGTAGGAGTCCTAGTGTTGTGGTCCATTTATGTATTTGATTACTTTGTTGAATAAAGTAAGTTTTTCTTCAGCTCCTTCTAAAATTCTAGTAGATTTATTATTTACTTGAACTATCTATAACTTTGATGTGTGGAATCTTGTTTGATGATGGTTTTGTTTCAAAGATTGGTAACTTTGTTTCAATTGGCATCAAAGATTGTGTTTGTCTTTGTAGAACTGAGGTTGTGTTGTTGATGAGAACTTCTCTACGAGACTTTTGATTGATTAGATTTGGCACTTTTTAGGTTAATAGATTGATATATTATAATTTCATGAAGTTATTAAGTGGGGAATAGTTCAAGAATAGTCAAATCGCTAAATTAAAACTCAAAGAGGAAGTTTAAATTTCTGATGCTAACTGAGAGCCTCTGCAGTGCTGTTGGCGGCCACTTGGACAGTTGATGAAAAAACTAGGGAGGATCATTGTGATATTCAGTTTGGAAAAAATATTAACACCACACTCAAGAGAGATAAAAATGTGAGTGATACGTCATGGATATAATCATCATAGATTATCTTGATAAGATCAAAATTGAGGTTCTTATAAGACAAAACTCAACACAAATCTCACAAAGAGAACTCAATTTTCAATCATAATTCATATATCTAATTTTATTACAAAGTCCTTATTTTTATAGTATGAATTTGGCAAAACTCTTTGAATTTCACATTAATTCTCAATAATCATGAATAATTTTATATTACAAAGTCCGTATCTAATTTTATTACAAAGTCCGTAATCATGAATAATTTTCAATCATAATTCATATAATATTAATACCAACTAATATTATATTTAATTCTTATTACATGAATCATTATTTCCTATATTTAACTAGAAAATAAAATTTAGAAAGAAAACTCAAAAAGATCCCTCAATATCATATCTCATTGACTTGTGGGCGTTGAGTGCCAACGCAAGGGCTATCAGACGCTAATTGGGATCTCCAAGGGTACTCTAATTGGGCGTGAGGTGATGAGTTTACAGAGGAGGGAGTTTTATTAGGGAGAACAAATACCAATGAGACCTGAGCCTAACCATATAAGATATTGACACCACTCTAAGACCTGAGCCTAACCATATAAGATATTGACACCACTCTCAACCCAAAACTTTAAGGCAATGAGTTTATGGGTCTTTATTCTTATATAGTGCTCTACTTTCTCATTTTTAGTCAATGTGAGACTTAGACTCACACTTGGATTCCTAACAATCTCCCCCTCAAGTGTGAGTCCCTTCAACCACATTGGCACACTCCCCCTCTAGCAGAAGCATTCCTAACCATGAGTACTCCTTTTCTGTCCTTTTCTGTATCGTCGTTCTTTTCTTAACGGGACACGCTTACCTGGTACCCTTTCAAGGAAGACTTTCGATACTAGGACCATACTGCACTCATCTGAATCGATTTTAACCATCAGCTCTGATACCACTTGTTAGGTCTATAGAAGGGGTATCACTAGGGAGATACAACACCAATGAGATCTAAGCCCAACCACATAAGACATTGACATCACTCTCAACCTAAAACCTTAAGGTTATGGGTTTATGGGTCATTATTCATATAGTGCTCTACTTTCTCATTTTTAATCAATGTGGGATTTAAACTCACACTTGGATCTCCAAGGGTACTCTAATTGGGCGTGAGGGGTAGCATTGGGCGCCATGTAGCTAGTGCTGGGTGTGTTATTGGTATTCTAATGATAGGGTAGGATCTCTAGGTTCGACTCTAAATACAAAATCTTGTAGAGGTAGTTTTTAGATCTAATTATACAATGTTTGATTAAATAAATTATTTGGATATGACCTGTTTCTATCAAAACATCTTTTTTAAATACACTACCTTACTCATCTATGTAATTGTATTTCTTTTTCTATGATCGTGTGTGTATACAAGAGTAGAGGATACCACATGTGAAAAACTAGTAGTGATACTACTTTAAAGTAGAGTTATGAGGACATCTACCTGTGTAGAGTGTTTTTGTATTACTAGTGTTTCTTCTTTTCTTTTTTACTAAACCTTAATGTTTTTTCCTACTCAACATTGAGCTACGTTTTTCCAAACTTGTGCAACACAACTAACTACACAAAATCCTGTTCAAAAATTTTTGTCCTCGTCGTCATACTTAAAAGTAGCACCACGCTAAGATTTTTTAAGTTATTCAGAACTACTTCACCATTGGCCATGTGCTTAATTTAAATACTACTTTTGAAGTTAAGTTATATATCTATTATTCACATTCGAGATATTTAAAAAAATTGATTAAAATAACTAAATTCATTCACTTTTAGAAATAAAAGACTAAATTAATCCAAAATTTTAAAGATAGACTAATTTTAATTTTCACTAAAATTTAAAAAACCAAAAACTTATTTAATCCTATAAATAATCTATTATTGACATATTAATCACATAATCAACAAATAAAATCTAACTATTTCCAATATACTGCTTGACTATAACTTAATATGATAAGAGACATCATAGACAAAAAGATAAGCTTATACAGAAATCTATAAAAAAAACATGACCACATCAAAAAATCTTACTTCAACTCACTCTCAATATTCATATTTATTTGTCGCTCATTATTCTGTTGTTCAGTTATTCACTTTACCATTAGAACATAATTTGCATTATCACGATTAAACTTAAATTGAAAAATAGTGTTTGACTAAAAACCTTCATTTTCTGGTAAGAACAAAAATATAACAAATATTTATAATAATCAATTTCACCAACATGCTAACGAAAACCTATGAAAAGGGCGGTACTTACAGCCATCAATTATTTGAAGTGCTATGTATCTTGTTAATCCTTCCTCGTATTAAAAAATAAGACATACCAACAGTGTCATATTGCCATTACTTGTATCTAACGTCTAGTTAGTAATTTTAACTTCTTCCCAATACCTAAAATTCTAATGAAAAGGAAGTCATGAGAAGAAGAAAAAGACATGAGTGACCGAAAATCCAGCCTTAATTACACGGGGTCTATTTTATGCTTTCCTTTTTCTATAAATTTTTAAAAAATGAATACACGATATTATTTGTCTGACTTGAATTAAAAGACAACTAGAATCTGATTAGAACACAGGTAGAAACGGAAGGTTTAACGAGGTTTAGTTTTTGTAATTTGAAGTAAAATATTAGGTTCATCAATAATAAGCAACTTGAATTCCTCCCAAATCAATTTATTAATCAACTCTAATAGGCTTGATCCGTTTTTGACAGATGTCCCCATCTCTTCAATGGGCTTGATCTCTTGCTTCACACACACTACAGTATTGAGTGAGTACAAGTCCATCTTATGGTAGCATGTGGCATGCAAACAAAACACAATGAAAGTCTGTTTTCTTTGATTTCCCCCCGTTTAGAAGAAATAACATATGCTATTTTTATGTACTTCTGTTCTCTTAAGTAATATTGAGCAGGGTGGGTGTGCTAATAACCATCAATTTTGCTAACAGTAAACTGGGGTCAGAACACTCTCTTCTATTCAAATTCTCTATAGCCTTCTGAAACAGCACAAGTGATTAGTGACTGGTCAGATTACGGCACAGTTTGTACTGTTCAGACTCAGGATTGTTCTGCTTCTAGCACTTCCTCATGCGAGAGAAGACCTTCAGTTCACGCACCAAAATTTGGAACATTGTCTATTACCCTATCTACATCTGTAATTGAATTTAATTACTCAGCAACTTGCCTGAAATCGGCAGTCAGCAATTCATGAAATATTCAGTCAAAGATGAATGCCAGCACGCTTTTTTATTATTCGGTAAATCATGTGAGTTTTGTTAGAATTTTCCTATGTTATTCTAGGCTGCAATCAATTCTAATATTTCGTTTTGTTAAGTCAGACTGATATTATGATCCATTTGACGATCCTTGAATCAACTAATAATGTGGTTAATTGTTCATGGGCTTTGAACACCTAATTCTAATTGGCGGGAGGAATAGTGTGGGCCTAGTTAGGCCCTTCATGAGGAGTGCTTAGGGTTAATAAATAGTGAGGCCAGGTCCCCTTGCTGTCATACAAATTATCAGTTGCTCTCTAGGGTTTGTCCCATTGAAAATTCTAGAATAATTTCACTGTTCTTAATTATGTCTTCAACAAGTGAGTATTTATCAGTGTTTTAAATTCCACAAGTTATTCCATTACTGGTATATTACTTACTTTAGTATTACAAGTTTCACTCTTTATTTAGTAACTCCATATGAATTTCAACTAATAATAAAGAATGTGACAGCAAATGTGTTGCAAACAGTTCTTTTTAACCACATGCCCTACAGGTATTAATTATGTCAAACCATCTGTTCATTAAGCCTTGATTGTAATAAAATCATAAGTATTGCTCATTTGCGCCAAGGTTATCAAGTACATTTAATTTCTTTTTTTAATGAATCTGAGCACCAAGAGGTCATTGCTACAAAGATTACATGTGGAATCTTAGTAATGCGACCTCAAAGCATCAAACTACCATGCACGAGGAAAGTGTGACCTGACCTTCAATTTGAAAGGTTTAAACGTGATTTTAATCCCCCATAGTTTTCACCCAATTTAGCTTTGACATCTACAAAGTTGTAAAGTTGTTCTTTGATAGAACGCAGAAGGAATGATAAAATGAGAAGAACAGTATATATTAGAAATGCAGAAAGAGCCTAAGCTCTCGAGAACAACCAGAGCTATGCTCCTCGCAGAGGGACTAATCCTCTCTCTGCCAACCTGAAGGATTCTGACGGAAAAGACATATAATGATCCTCCACTCCTTCACCCTCTCGCTATAATCATTCTTAACTAACTGCCACATCAGCAGCTCCTTAATTTCTCTTCCCTATGCTCTTTCTTTTTCTCAAACTCATAAACTCTCCATATCATGGGTCTACCTTGCTTAAGGTCCATTAAGGAATCTTCATCTGATCCAGTATTATGGCCCATGTCAAGCAGTCTATCATGGCCATACCTTTAACGTAAACACATATGTCAGCACTAAATACCAGTTTCTTCTCTTGTTTCAGTTTTGGCTCCCTATCTTTTAAGGTACCAGTCCCTAGATTTCTACCCTTAGGTTTTAATCCCTGTATGTACTTCCGAACAGGGACTGCAATTTCATCTAAATCAATTTGAAATTATGTTACAGGAAAATTAAAAAAAGCCAGCAAACAATTTAGATAAATTATGTAATCATAGGACAAACGAAGGGTATCATATACTTTTACCAGTCAGATTTATATCCTGTCCATTCTGCCCGATAGATTTGAAAGGAAACTAAGGATTAGGAACAAAAAAAAAAACTACAGCCACAAAAAGGAATATAGGCAGAAAATTTGAAGCACCTCCATAAAATTACTGGCAATACTACTTATTGATCCTAAATAAAAAATCTAGAAGAGGGAACACCGTGTTCTAACCTCTTCTCTCTTGTCTATCCTTATCCTGATTTCCGAATAATTTCTTCCGAGGGGAGTTCAAGTGTTGCTCCAGCATGCTCTTTACCCGGCTTCACCACTGCAGCAATAAGTTTGAAAAAAATGATAAAAGGACTCAGTGTACTCATATACAGATTTTATCAAATACAGTTCCTAGCTCCTCCAAAGCTAAAAAAAAAATGATAAAAGCAAAGCCACAGTATTCAAATGTAAAACTACAAAAAATACTCTTATTAAGCAAACGGGCAGATATAATACGTTTATACATCTCAAATGCCTGGCTGCAATGACCATGTTTTGAATGTTAGGAATTTAAGGTGAGTTTGAAGTCTTACATTGATTAGAAATGAGTAAAATGGACAATATTTAAGTAGAATGATTCATAAACCTATTGTTTAAGGTTTTGGGTTGAAGGAAGTGTTTTGGTCTTTTATATGATTTTATTCACGATTCATTAGTATTGATTTTCTTCAGTGCCTTTCCTGGAAAAATCTAACAGAATATTCAGATAATGTAAATACATGAGTTGCACTTCCAAACCCAAGGAGGTTTTATACACCACTAACAAAATTTAAGACTTTTGTAATGAGAAGTATTTTTTAATTCATATGGAGGTAGCACTGGAAACCTATCTCAAAAATGAATGTCATAATTGGAAATGACATGCTTCTGTTGATCGGTAATTCCAAAGTTTGTATAAACATTTGTAGAAACTTCAACATACACATTTGTAGGAAAAAAATATATAAAGACAACCTAAGCTAAAATCAACTTTCGATATTTCGTTAATTGAGAAGTCAAATGAAAAGAGATTCTATAAAACCTAATGAATTTCATCTTCTCATTTTCTATAAACGTTTGTACAAACATGGTCCAAATCCAAAACAAGAAGAAATAGGAGCAGGATAGGGTCATCACAAGTCAGTAGTGGCATGAGATCCTCAAATAAACAATGAACAGAAACCAATTTTTCAAAATAAATAAACTGAAATGCGACATTAACGTTATGACCTCTTAACTCAAGCTCCATGACATGATGGTCTTACAGTGACTGAAATGCGAGTCTCTGAAGTAGTAATTAATAGATATATTTCCATGACGAAAACGAAGCATGATACCAAGTTTAAGATTGAGGAATGAAAAAGAAAAGCCAAAGAAATGAAGAAACATGGAGAGAGCATACCGTAACTTCCGGCATCGGTGTTGAGTTGTGCCTGGACGATCATGTTGGTGATGAAATCGGAAGCCTCGCCGGCTTCTTCGAGAAGCTTCTGAATCTCGGCCTCTGAGCTCACGTTTCTGTTCTCCTCAAACTTCTTCCTTACCTCTACCGCCGATTCCCTCAGCATCACAGTGTCGCCGGAAAATGTTTTCCTAGTCGCTTTCAGAAGCGCGCGGTACGCGCTCAGAACTTCCCTTCTCGCCATCTCACTTTCTCCGATCTCTCTTTGTCTCCTGGGCGTCGTTCTTAGTTTAGCTTGTTTTGATGTGTAGCAGTACTATCACAACCCGTCTGAACTCCTATCAAATTCTCGTCTTTTTACAAACCCTTAAAATCGCACCCGCGGAAAGCACACGAGCATTTTATTTTCTTTTTTAAGAATATTTAATATTAAATAACAAAAACAAATTTTATAAAATTAAATATCTTTATATATTATATTTTAAATTAAAATAATAATATTAAAATTGATTTAAATATTTTAATATGTAATTAGATTTAAATTTATATCTTAATAAAAACGTAATTAAGTTTTAAAATATCAACTAAATTTATATAATTTTTGAAATATAATAATATAGGGATTTTGATTGAGGTTAATCGAAAATATAAAACTAAATTTTTTATTTTTATTTTTATATAAATGTCTAAAGGTTTACGATGAGTTTGAAATATGAAATAACTACAGACATTAAGAATTTGAAATTTAGTGAAAAGTTGATGAAGTGTAAAGATTATAATCAATTGTGAAATCCGGATATAAAGAAGAAGAAAAATAATATTATTATTTAATTTAAATAAAATTAACCATCCTTGGTAAGATTTTAGGTAAAGAAAAAGGTGTAAAATAGTTTAATAACTTCAATACATAATATTTTTAGTAGGAATTGGTCATTATACATGAAGCAAATTTGTCAATCTTTAAATATATACATAATTAATGAACTTCAAAAAAATTGAGAAATTAAAATCACACATAATTAGAATTAAAATAATTAAAAATAGAATTAGAGTATTTTAAAATTATTTTATGTAATTTGACCATAATTTAACAATTAAAATTGCTTAAAAATCATTTAAACTGTGAGCCTTTGTAGTCATTGACCAATATACTTATTAAAAAAAAACATATAGTGATTACAGAAAAAAAAAAACATTATTAAGGATGACTAAGGTCCGCATATTTACGCATATTAGTAACTAATACTAATTAAATATTTAGTAAAATCAAGAATTGAAGTTAAGTCTAAGACCCATTTGTTTAAACTATTATAAATTTTAGCTTATTTTTAGAAATTAATAAAAAAAAGACATTGTTTTATTACAATTATAAAATTAATAATATTTAACTTATACGATAATTTTAATTACATTTTCAAAAAAACTACTTAAAACAACTAAAAAATCCTTTTAGAAACTTACACAGACACTCATATTTTATTTTATTTTTTTTCAATATGAAGCCAACTTCTTATGGAGGCAGAAAACTAAAATAAAGCGTAGCCCTGCAATGTCTGAAAATAGAAACATAGTGTGTTAAAAATTCTTAATGTAATGAAAATAATGAGCACGAAATTCTGCTGTAGATCTACTATCAAACAGGAATTAAACTTTACAGTAATATCGATTTGCAATCAAAACTCAAAAATATCAATAGCAGGTTAGTTCATTTACATTTTTCAAACGAAAGCCAACATGTTAGCTCAGGTTCAAGAGATTTTTTTTCAACTGTGTTCTATGAAATTTGTATGATTCAGATCAAAAAGTCGTTCCTATCCCAAACAAATAATTATAGCTCAATCCTTGTACATACTTTCCTCTTCAGAAATCATAACCGAAATCATAACCGAAAGTACATCACTTCATATTTCGATCAAAATCTACAGAAGCTGATTGATACCACATCAATACATCATATTTTCATACTTGCCAAAATCCTTTCCGATATTGACTTAGCAAATAGGTCACGCTGAGAACAAACACCAAAACCACTTGGTCAAGGATTCATGCACAAAAGAAGCCAGTTCATCCACTATTGAAGGAAAGAGAAAATTCTGTCGTGTCAATAGTCCACATATTTCTGCAATAGTCACCTCAATGCATCAACCATTCTACAGTCATGCTTCCTGCGACGGCATCTATGATGAGATTTTTGATCTAGCAAGGTGTTCTCCCCAACCATCTCTCTTTTAGAATCTACGGTGCAATGAAGGTAAAGTCAGTCTCTGAAACAACCAATTAGAGTACTAGATTTATATGCAACAAATGTTTTAGATAATGCTTCAAAGATATTTGACGAAATCCAAAACCATGATCAAATCAGAACCTTTCAACCAATCAACTTTTGCGTGACGGATTGGTCTGTGTCCGAGTCACATGCAACAGAGGCTCAGGAAAGTTTAAAAGGGAAGTATTTAGTTTCGAATACTATTGAGAAAAAAAAACATATAAAATGAAAGTTCCATTTAAACTCTCATGGCATGCAATAGAACAGCAATACAAAAATCTCCAAGGTTGAAAAAGCAGATGCAAAACACAATCTGTTGCAAATGTATTCTTTATTTTTCTAGTGGTTAGTTAACATCTTCAAGATATTCCACCTAAAAAGTTACTGCCAAAACAGCAAGGTAATTTCATACACCCTTCCTGTTTTCTGAAGGTCAATAGCTTTTGCCACAAATATTCTCTCAATGATATTTCACTTTCAGCACACCATGGAGTAATCTAAACTCAGTCAAAACATCAGTAGCAACTACCATACAATTTGTACTGTTTCATTCATCAACTTGTGTTCATTGAGACCTCAACCCCCAATCCTCAAACCTAAATTTTGCAAATAGTTAGAGTTCCTCGGCACAGTCTCCAAACATCTTGCCTAGCATCTAGAAAGAGGGCTTCAACTTCCTTCAGAACAAAAAACAAATTCGGTGGACCTTTTTCTAAAGGCAGCTAATGGAACAAACTATACTTTAGATCTACCCACTGCAATACTACATGGTTTAAAAGGGTAGGAGGATGAGGCAATAGATCGTCACTTTTGTTTTCCCAACAAGTTGAAACTTAAAAAGAAAAGGGTCCAGTAATAAGTTGGGATGCAGATTAGATGATCCTTTTATTCACCAATCAAATGCTTTCCCCCAATATACACAGCATGGTGGAATCCAAGGATCACCCTTCCTAGACCAAAAATCACTGAGGCTAAGTAGGGTTTGGGGGCAAATCAGGAATAAATGAGTTAAGTTTTATATAAAAGTTGATGTTTGGAATACAATGAAAAAATAATTTACAGGACCTATACATTTTCCTCTTTAAGGAGAAAACTTCATTCAAAGGGAGAATATGATAATGTTCTCCAGCCCGAGTCCTGAGTTTCATTTTCATATAAATAAACTTTCAGTCCACATTATCCAGCAAAGCCTGATTATCATACCACATGTTCTCTGGCTTCAGCCTCTAGTCTCTTCTCTGCAGCCTCTACGGTTAACAATTTAAACCCATGGCAGATGGAGTTATTCACCGGAAACAGTGCTGCCATTTTTATGGATTACAAGACTGATTCATTTTTTATGCAGTCGTTTACTTTGCTTGTAAAGCCAACTGTTTCAAAGATGTTTTTCTTTGAGGCACAGCACCACACTGTTGTCATATTCCGGAGCACATGGTTAGGGATGAGGTATGTGTGGACAAGGGTCTAACCCTTCTTGGATGAACAGAACCTCCATGACTATTCCTTTGCTGTCAAAATGACCAATGTAAAGGTTCTGCTAATTGTTCTTTTTTCGTTTTTAGAACTAGAAATTTATTTAACTCCCAGTTCTAGTTGGCAAAACAACAGACACGTCTAGCAGAAATATGTTATACTCAATTCTTCTTTCAAACAAAGGCTCTAAAAGCATATCCAAATATGAGGGGAAACAAACTCGCTAGCCCAATATTTGTAATACCACAACTTTTGGGTTAAGCAGTATCCACATGAAATCAAATTTACCAATGCCATAAAAACAGGTAGGGTTTATAGACCAGGGTTCAGTGTAGTGGCCATACCCGACCAAATAAAAGGTTAAATAGCAGTTGTTTGTGTTGATTCTATAAAAGCCCTCCAAATAAAGACATTAGTGCTCGGGGATCTGGTTTGCGATTTCAAAAATGAAATGATAGCGAAATCTTTAAAGTGGGAGGACTTGGATTTAAAAGATGATGAGTGATAATTCATGATTCCTATGTAGAACTTGAATTTTACTTCTTTTCATATTTATCTGAATTGGTATGTTTTGTTCAAGGCACTAATGACTTTTTATTGTTAATTATGAATGTCATAAATTTTGAGTTATTTCTATCACATTTCAGAATTTATATGTATATAGTATACGTTAAATAAGCTACATAAAAATTTACAAAATAACAGCTATCCTGCCATCTGCTATTCCACGGTCTAAAACCCTTATACAAGGTTTTAGCGCCACGCTGCTACGCGGAACATTACCCCCAAAGTGATTTGTGAATGAATTGAAACCTCATTCTTGAAGCAATAACACTAATCCAAACAAGTTTTGTTAAAGAACTCGCAGACAAAGAAAACCAGTCGTTTTATGCTAAACATTCTAAACATAAATTCACCAGCACATACTAGATAAATTCAACAAAAGTAAAAGCAAAGCAACAAGTTGACGACTATACACACAAGAAGCATCACTCACGAGTTCCAAAGACAAAGAAAGAGCTGCAATAGAAGGAAAGGACCTAAAACGGAAGAAGCTTTACCTCCAAACTGATCGCCCCAAAACAACAACCTGGGATCATCTTCTTCTTCATCAAACTCGTCGCCATATCCAAACTCCGCATCCCCACGATAACCCGGTTCACTTCCATACCCCGATTCATTCCCATTCGCGTCAGAACACCCACTCACCCCAAACCCCACACCCACGTTCTCCCTCTCGCCATCCCTCTCTCTCTCCCTCCTCGAATTCTTGGCCTCGCTAACATCCGAAGACCAATTCGAGTCGCCGTTGCCGAAGAGCTCCCCGCTGGAGTCGGTGCCCATGGCCACCGGGAAGTCAGAGCAGGTGCCGTAAGCGGCGGATGCCCCGACTGAGCAGCAGCGCCGCGTGCCACTCCGGTCGCTGCTGCGGCCGGAGACGGATCTAGAGCCGCGGCGGCGCCTCTTGCGGGCGACGAGTCGGTAATTGGTAGCGCGATTTTTGGGGTTGTTTGCGGCGGCGGTGTTGTCATCGGCGTCGGCTAGGGTGAGTTTGGTGATGTCGAGGGAAAACGAGGTGGTTGCGCGATCGGAGAGGCAGGGGCGCTTGTAGTAGTAGGGTTTGGGGTGGGGCCCATCTTGGAGCTTGAAGGGTTTCCAGCTGCGGAGCTGCAACATGCAGGAGTCTATGGAGTGGCGCGAGTCCAAAGGCTTGTGCGACATCGATTGAGTCATCACAGATACACCAGATGAGTTGTGAAAGTGTGTGGTGAGAAGTAGCAGATCACGGGGTACTCTTTCCTCTGCGGGATTTTGATTCGGAACTCACGAGAAATGATATTTTGCATCCACAACACTCTTTTGGGTCCCGCTCTCACCACCTCCACTAATCACTCGCCCTTCGCAAACATCCTTTTCTTTTCTTTTTCACAAGAAGCACCAAATCACTGATCTTGCTTTTGGTGGTGTTTTCTTCCTGTTAATCGTCGGAAAAGGCTTTTTACTGAAGTACCATTCACATACGACAAACAAAGTATACGTTTTTACGTATTCAGTTACTTGGACTTTTAAATGACTATTATTCTCTATCACAACAACCAATCCAAATTCAACGCTTGGTTATGCTAAGCAAAATTCATTAGAATTTTTCCTTGAATAGACCAAAATCAGAGAAAACAATTATTACTGCACACTTTATTTACTAAAAAAAATAAACCTAATTCTTCTACATAAACATAATCGGGTCCCAGCAATCAATATGTCAACTGTCGCTTTAATGAATTTGTACACATTTTTGTTAGAAATCGACTTTTCGTAAACCGATTTCTGAGCCGTTTTTCTTTTATTCTTTAAAAATACTAGGTTATATAATAATTTTAAAATAGTTTTAATATATGTAAATTACTAAATTTATTATTAATAAATATAATTGTGAAGTTTATAACACTTGTATGGGTTTTTGTCCTTCATATACTTAGGTTTTGTAGGTGTATTCTGGTATAGGGTTTTAGGCCGTGATTAGAGTTACCCTAATATTGTATTAATTATACTTTATTGGTTCTACCGAGGTAACCTTGTTATATACCGATGTTAAAATGAATTTTAATTGGTGAGTCAATCCGGTTCATTATGGATTTAAGTCGAGTTAGATTGAGAAAAATTAATTTTTTTAAAAAATGGATTGAACTCAACACAGTTCACTTAACTCACGAGTTAAACGGATTCGAACCAGATTGATGGTGGGTTCTACTTAATCCACCAACAATTTTACACGTTGATACTTTAATTTTTAATTATTATATTTATAATAAATTACTCAAATAACCGTCTTATATATTTTTTTTTCTAAATTAACATGAAAAAAATGTATAGTTTTTTCATTTATTTTTTGTTGAATAGTATGACAAAAATTATATAATATTAGTCATGTTTTCTTGGACTATATGGACACTTTCTTATAAACAATTCATCATTTATTGGTGGTGAGTATGATGAAGACATTGATTATTGATTTTATTGTGATTGTGATCTCATATGTTACTTAAAAAAATATTCAAATATTTGAATACTTAAAAATAAATATTTTTCTTTCTTTTTTATGTGAGTTGGTGAATCAACCCACTCAACTCACCAACCTATGGTAGGTTGAGCTGGATTGCAAAATTTCTAGCTTAGTATGAGAGTACGAAGTTATCTGATCCTATGTTAGTTTAGGAATAGAAATCATCTCATTATCGATCTCATGTATATAGTAAATATTAGAAAAATTATTTTTTAATTGACGAACTTTTGAAAATGCACTCACGATTGCATCTGAATAAAAAGAAGAAAGGTTTAATGTAATTTAGAAAAAGAAAAAAGAGGGTTTAGTACGTTTTGAAAAATAAACTGTCAAACTTTATTAAAAAAAGTTTATGAAAATATCATGGTACTAAACATTAATTGAAAATAAATTTACTTGAAACATTAGTTGAAAATAAATTTACTTGAAAGTGAGATATTCAAAGAAAAAAGTACATCAAAATTGACAAAATAGAAATATAATTCAAATAAAAAAAAAATGCACATCAAGTAAGAATCCATATTCTATTGTCATATTTGTCGATGTAGAATTCTCCATACTTTCTAACCAAAATAATGAAAAAAGAAATTACTAAATACTCTAATTTAGAATTCTCCATACTCTCTAACTAAAATATAACTCCTAATAAATATGTAACTAAATTGAATCCGAACACTTCTAACCAACACCACCACTTTCTTTGCCAGTAACACTACCAAACCCCATATTATATCTATCCATTAAATGCTTCAAACAACCACGACAACCTCAAATAATGACTTTTGCAACTCTGAGACGAAGCTCGTGTTTTGCGTTTGAAGTGGTGAGTCACAACGTCATGTGAAGGAATTGAGCCATATGTGTTTTTTTCTTCTTGGATTTATGTTCATGCTAAAGACACCGTGGACAGCATCGTCTTCAATACCTGAAAACAAATCTGGAATTTTTTATGCTTGTCGTGGATGTATTCGGGTTGTAAAAGAATATCCATGGCTTTTTAATTCTTATGTGGACAAAAGATAAAAAGAATAATTAAAGTTAATAACATAAAATAATTTTCAATGAAGACTATATTGAACAATGAGAGGTTTTATCGGTGAGAATTGTGGATGATGAAGCGTCAACAAAATTAAAGAATTGAAGTTGCTGGTTTTAGGAGAGGGTCATGGATGGTGACTAGGGATAGCATATTAGCATCTCTAATGCAACGGTGTTATAGCATCTCCAATTTCTATTAATTTCAGAGAATTTTTTAAGAGATTCTTTATACTACTATGATGAATTATAAATTTAATGTTTTTTTTTAATAATGAGGAGTAATGCTCACATTTTCAACTCACAATTAATTATAAAATAAAAATCTATTGAATAACAATTTTTAAAAGAGTGCATGTGCATATGGATTTATGCAAACCATAATTATTATATATTAAAATTATAAGAAAGAAAAAACACCTTCTGATAAATATACAAAAAACCATTAATGTCAATATTTTACTTTTTTAGGTTAAATATGTTTTTGGTCCCTCAAGTTTCAGTGAATTTTGGAATTAGTCCCTCTTCGAAATTTTATACCAATTTAGTCCTTCATTTTTAGAAATGCATGGATTTAGTCCTTCTTACCAAATTTTGTTAAGTTTATTTGACATTTTAAACGTATTTTATGATAATATTTGATTTAACATTAAAGCAAAAATGTGTCAAATGGTGTAAACAATTTAAATACTATCATGAAATGCGTTTGAAACGTCAGATAAACTTTAACAAAATTTGATTAAAATGACTAAATTCATGTATTTTTAAAGATGAATGACTAAATTGATTGAAAGTTTTAAAGATGGACTAATTTCAAATTTCACGGAAACTTGAGGAACCAAAAACATATTAACCCTACTTTTTTTTATAGCATAAATAAACAATAAATCTTATGTGATAAATAAGTATCAACAAAGAAATCTAAAGAAGATTTACAAAAAAAAAAACAAAGAATACTAAATAAAAAAAATATAAAAATCTCCTATTAGATTGCTTGAATTAAAGAAAATCAAGGGGATATTAGATATAGTATAATGATTTTATATATATATATATATATATATATATTACATGTTTGAAAATCAAGTGGAAATTAGATATAATATAATAATTAGATACATATATGACATTTTGAGGAGGTTACGTGGATATTGTTTGGGCAACGTATGAATTTACTGAAATGAAAAATATGTTTTGCTTAGAGAGTGAAATAAGATTTTACGTGGGTTGGTTGAAGATTCAATTTTTGCAAGATTTGGTGAGTAATTTTTTCAAAAAAACGATTGTGCTTGTAGTTGTGGATTCCTTATTCTTGTTTCATTGTTTCATGCATTTGGGTGGTGTTCTGTTGGGTTGATTGTGAGTTTGATAAAATTGTTAATTATAAACGGATAAAAATCATTAATGGAAAAAATTTCATTGGTAATGTAAGTTTATTGAAGACTAAAAATTTGTTGAATGTTTCTCGATAAATTTTACTAACAAATAAAAAAGTTTGTCGATAATTATCAATAGCTAAAATTCTGTCAATAAATATTTATGAGTAATTACTGATAACTTAAATTTGTTGGTAGATTTTAGTTAGTAATTACCAATGACATTTGGCCTTAGTAAAATCGGAAAGTAAATACTATGATTGTGTCTTCTTCTTTTTCTCCATCCTCTCCTCTTCCTCCTTCTCCTTCGTCAAATTAGCTGCCTTCGGCTCCACCTCTGGCTCTTCCTCTTCCTCACCTCCTCTCCTTTCAACTCTTCCTCTTCTTATTCATCCTCCTTCACCACCTCCTTCACCTCCAATCGCCATTGTTTTCGCAGCCATCGTCACTAATCCACTGTTGCTTTATCATCATAGTGTCGATGACACCGACTCTGACTTTTCCTCCTCCTCGTCTTCCTCTTCCTCCTTTTTCTTCTTGTATTCTTCTCACACATCCCACTTAATTTATAAAAATAAAATATTATGAAACATAAGTATTTTTTTTTTACAACAGATTTACCGATAGAAAAATTTGTTGGTAAAATATTTATAGATTAACAATGAATTTTAAGACATATAATTATAGACAAATTTTACCAATGGACTTTACACGAATTGGTCAAACCTAAAGCGGGAAGTTTGACACTCTTTTTATCAATAAAATTTATTGACATATAAATTCATTTGTAATAACAACTAAAAATTACAAACAAGATTTACTGACAGATATATTACTGATGAAAATATCCATTGATAATACAAATTTGAATTTGCCAATAGATACTGCCAACATCCAATTTCGTCCGAGTGAATAAATTTATTTTCAAAAAAAAAATAAAAAATGTTTTTTAATTAATGGTAAATAAAAAAAAAGGTGAAATAAAATTTTCTTCGAAGATTTTCAAACTTTAATTTTAGAAAAAAAATGTTTAATTATGTCTTTGGTCCTCATTTTCGTAACAAAATATTGATTTGGTCCTTCTATTTTTTCTTATCTCAATTTGGTCCCTGTTTTGGAAAATTTGATGCAATGAAGTCCTCTCCGTTAATGGTACAATAACAACGTTAAAGGGGGTGCTACATGTCAGTTTCTGGATTTTTTGAATTTTTTTTCTGATTTTTTTTCTGATTTTATTTTTTAAAAAAAATAAAAATTTGCCACATGTCACGTTGACGTCGTGCCATGTGGCAATGATTGAGTGACGTAGCAATGACGATGTCACGTGTCATTATTATGTCAGGTGTCATCTCCTCATTCTCATTTTGGTCCTTGTATTTTAATTTTTGTCTCAATTTTGTCATAATTTTTGTAAAAATAGTGCAACTTCGTCTCTCTCCAAATTGAAACAAAATTAATTTTTATATAAATATTATACAAATATTTTTATTCAAAATGATATTTTTATTATATATTTTTAACATAACTAAGTTTATTTAAATTTGTGTTTCACATTCAACTTTACTTAAATTGTTTTCAAATTTTAAATTTATTTGTTTTCGATTGTTACATAAATTAGTTAAAATTATTTCTAAAATTTTTATAATTGTGATTTTTACACCAACTCAAAAAATTGGATAGAAATTATTGAACTTTACACATTTTAAAAATATACAATTATTTGAAATATAAATTGAAATAAAAAAACAATATTAAAGTATGATGTAATAAAATATCAATATAATTTCTGATTTTTTTTATCAGCATTATTTTCTATTAACAATTTTAAAACAATTTTAAATAAAGTTTAATGTAAAATATAAATTTAAATAAACTTAATTTTGTTAAAAATATTTACTTGAAATATCAATTTTGGATAGAAATATTTGTGTACATTTATATAGAAATTAAATTTAGTTTCAATTTGGAGAAGGACAAAATTGCTCCATTTTTACAAAAATTGAGACTAAATTGAGATCGAATTTAAAATACAGAGACCAAATTGAGAATGAGTAAATGACACATGGCATAATAGTAACATGTGGCACTTTCACAATTACATCACATTGTTAATGCCACGTGGCAAGACGTTAGCGTGACATGTGACAAATTTTTAAAATCTTTTAAAAAATAAATAAAAATTCAAAAATAAAAATTTAAAAATAAAAAATTCAAAAAATTCAGGAACTAACACGTAACACTCCTTTAACACTGTTACTATACTACTAACGAAAATGACTTGATTGCATCGAATTTCCCAACATAGGGACCACATTGAGATAAGAAAAAATAAAGGGACCAAATCAATATTTTGCTACAAAAATGGAGACCAAAGACACAATTAAACAAAAAAAAAAGTGAGAGAGAGGTGGAAAAAAATAAAAAAAAAAAAGAAAAAACCCAATTTATTTTTAATTACCACACCCCTCCTCATGAGCCCAACAACTAAACATAATGATATGATTCTAATAATTAGAAGCAATATCTATTCTAATGATTATAATTAATATTACTGATAATGATTGATATTGTTGATTCCCGTAATGTGTTGGTATCATGACCAATTTATTCCTTATATTGTTCATTATAATTAAGGTTGGAATTGCATTGATATTGCAATGTATGAATATAAATACATAGTCTGTCATATGAAAAGGAATCGAAACAAAAGCATTCTTTACACTTCTCTCCTCATTGCTACCCATATAGAAATACATCATTTTTTTATCTCTCTTGGATAAAAAAAAATTAGAAAAGGAGACAAAAGAAAAAAAAAGAGAAAAAATAGTTATAATATACAAAATGAGAGGGTGAGATTGATACAAGAGAAGAGGAATTGAAAAGTGTAGAAGGTATGTCATTGTCGTTATTTTTTTTATTTATTCATTCCTTTTTCTTATATTATCTTTTAATATTGAATGTGTTTTAGTTTTACACCTAACTTCGGCCTTTTGCTTAATGAATATTATTTTCTACTGTTCGTAAATATTTTATTATAAAAATCATAAAAATAGTTTTTGTCATTTCTTTTAGTGTCTGTTCGACCGCTCGCGTCGCGTGACACCAATTTTTAAAATTTCCTTTCTTAAAAAATATAAAAAAAATATAAAGAACTAAATATAAAAAAATAATTTTCTTTGTTTAATTTTTGTGCCTGTCCGGTCGCTCGCATCGCATGACACTCATTTCCAAATAATTAAAAATACCAAAAACATATATAAAAATGTTTTCAAAATTCACCAAATTAAAATCAAATCTTTTCTCAAATAGGTTTTTCATAAAAAAATTACGTAATCCTGATTCTCCATTATGAATGGAGATACATAGGAGCAGATTAATCATCATCGGGCCCACAAAATCAAAACAATGTTTTTGTTTCTTTTGTAAACTCGTTTATTATTATTTTCGAGGAAAATAAATATTTTGAAAAACCACATCCTTTTGCACGTTTAATTAAAGGTATCGTCTTAGGACGAACGCTATGAGTGCTAATACCTTCCCCACACGTAATTGACTATCGGATCCAAAATTTGTTTTTTTGTAGACCTTGACTTATCTTTTTTTATTTTTCTGTAGTTTTCCAAAATAAACTATGGTGATGACTCCAAGCTCTTTTTTTTCAAATTTTATTTTTTGGTTCGTCGTTCCGTGACGATTTCGATTGCGATAGATACTACCAACAAAATTTATCGACAAGTTCAATGCAAGGATATTTTCGTTGGTAATTGAAACTCTAAACTCTTACAATAAAATTTGTCGAAAAAATTTGGTTTTACCAACAAATTATTTTTGTTAATAAATTTTCATTGATAATTATGAATTTTTGTTTGTTTATTCTACCTATTGGAGTCCTAGTTTGATATTCTTTGTTGTCTTGTTCAATAATATTGTTAACGTTTTAATATTAATTTCTGGAACTTATTATTATGTGATTATGAGTAAATGAGAATAAAGAAAAGGAGAACAAGAAAAAAAGAGAAGAGGATAAGCATAATAAACTACATTAAAGGAGTAAAATGCATGTTCTCTCCATCTCAAGTGTGTGTGTGTCATAACATTGTTTTCTACCTTTTATTGATGTTAAGTTTTGTGAGTAAAATCAACTCCTACATAACTTTTATCTTGTTTAATCCTTTAGTTTATGTTGTTTTTGCATTGTTTCATATTTTAGTTGTTTTATGATTTTTTACTTCTAATCTCTATTATGAGTGTGTGAAATAAAACAATACGAAGCAATTCTGGTGGAGAAAAATAAGCTGAAACTCAAGAAAGCATGATTGAACATGAAAGATTGACTTTTACACAAATACCCATGTCGAGGGGCACCGAGATCAAGTCTAACACTACAAACATCAAGAAAGGAATCACCTATATGTATATACTGCCTTGGACCAACCTTGGAAGGCCAAAAAATGACCATTGGGTGCCAGGGTCACTCGCTGGACGAGCTGGTGGATTGCTGGGCGAAAATGACAGACCAAAATTGCAGTATTCGAGTCGCTGGGCGAACCATATTTTCGCCCAGCGAGTTACATGTCTAAGAACGTCGATTTTAGGCCTCGTTGGGCGAGAATGAAGCCGCTAGGCGAGAATATCGACCCCAATACGCGAATATGGTTATTTAATCATGTTTCTACGAGAGTATTAGGGGATTCCTCATTTTTCACGAATAAAAACACCTTGGGTGCTTGGGAGAGACTCTTGGAGG
>Ga0214545_1004551_pt1 | contig 25824 bp, 7 predicted proteins | sample CNSS4metaG_FD_160064 | JGI IMG/M metagenome (GOLD analysis project Ga0214545, IMG submission 160064) | Root nodule microbial communities from cowpea collected in UCLA plant growth center, Los Angeles, California, USA - CNSS4 | ecosystem: Host-associated > Plants > Roots > Nodule | place: USA... | reverse complement strand
TGGGTTAAATATGTTTTTTGTCACTTAAGTTTCAGTGAAATTTGGAATTAGTCATTCTTTAAAATTTTTGACCAATTTATACTTTTATCTTTAGAAATGTGTGAATTTAGTCTTTCTAACTAAATTTTTTTAAATTTATTTGACATTTTAAATGCGTTTTATAATAATATTTAAGTTAACATTGAAGCGAAAATGTGTTAAGGGGTATAAATAATTTAAATATTATTATGAAATACGCTTAAAACTCTAGATAAACTTAACAAAATTTGATTATAAGAACTAAATTCACGTATTTATAAAATGAAGGACTAACTTGGTCAAATATTTTAAAGATGGATTAATTTTAAATTTAACTTAAAGAGATATTTAAATAATATGTTAATATAATTGGTACAAAAGTAATGGAAATTATTTTCACCGAATTAGTATGATTATTAAATGTTGATATAATTGATTTTGATTATCAAGTGATGTAAACTTTTTCAATACGACAGCAAGGCTCCAGTTAAGAAAAAAAAAATTACCAAAAATTTTCTTTGATATTCCCAAATATAATCACAATGTCAAAACTTGAAGTATATTAACATTACACACTAGGGTCAGACTCTATGGATGGTTCGCTTTACATTTTTGTACTTAAAAACATTTTATTAATAGATTAATGGAAAGAAAGGTGTTTATAAACTCTCTAGTAACTATTCGGTTGTATAATTGCTAGCTGTATTAGTAGCTTCGAAGAGGAATCTTGACTTTGAAGTAGAATCTTTTATTATAATTTTTCTGGCTGAAGTTGATAGTATATAGATTGTAATCATTATTTTTATTCCATCATATTATAAATGAATTAATAATGATATTTTGACATCATTATTTTTTATAATTATTTTTTTTTTATTTCTGAAAATATAAAAGTTAATTTTTATTAAAAATATTTTATCTTTATACTAATTGTCAAATAGTATCAATTTTTTTTTTCCAAATGAATTAGGACGTTTGTACCATATATTATTTTTGGTGATAAAAAAAAAAACAAACAAAACTAACTACTATCCTCAACTTTGAAGAGATTTAGAACTTTTGAGATACTGGAATAAACCAGGGCAGAATCGAAGTTACTTACTAATAATTAGGATAAACAAAAAGAATCGAAGTAGAGAGAATAAAATCCAAATTACCCCGGCATTAAGAAATAAAACCCTTAATTTACTTTAATTAGTTAATTAATTAATCAATTAATTTTTTAGGAGACGGCTCATCTTCTCCTATTTAAAAAAAAAATGGAGTGGAAAGTAAAGAGAAAGTTGGATACACACTACGCAGAACCATAACTGGCTTCCGATTGTGAAGGCCGAAACCGAAAACCTCGCAAACACAATGTTTTCTTCTCCATACCCACTCCCTCTCTAAACCCTTCATTCATCATCACTCTCTGCTAACTATGCAGCCCTGTAGCAGAGAAATGCAAGGGTTAAACTCCCTCTTCAACTCTTCTTCCCAAATCTCGCTCCAGGACCTCCACACCACCGCCACCACCACCACCACCGCCACCAACCAGATCCAAAATTCACACATCAACCACCACCAACAACCACTGCAACTCCCTCACTTCGACCCAACCTCTCACGATGACTTCCTCGACCAAATGTTCTCCTCCTGCTCCTGGCCCGACCTCAACCCAAACAAGCCCTTCTGGGACCCCAATACCCTCTCCGACCAGACCACTCCCTCCGACAACGACAACAACAATAACACTAACAATAATAATGTCGCTTTCCCCTACGACGAACCCTCCGCCTTGGCCTCCAAGTTCCGCAACCACCAGATCAGCGCCTCCTCCACCAAAAACGCCGCCGCAGCTCTCATGCTCCAGCACCAACTCCTCATGTCCAGAGACTCCCCGCTCCTTCACATGCCGCTTTCCTTACCTCAAAACGACGTCGTCGTCGACGCCTCCTCCTTCAAATCCCCCAATCCCGTACACCTCTATTCCCTCACTCCCCCTTTCCTTCTTCTACACTACATTTATCCCTAATTTTATTTTTTTTTCCGTAGGGCGGTGAGACTTCGGTCCAGGCTCTCTACAACGGCTTTGCCGGATCTCTGCATGGCGCTGGTCAAGCCTCCAACCAGCCTCAGCATTTTCAACATCCTCAGGTTTGCGCTTGTCATTTTAATTTTAAACAAAAATAATCACTGTTGTTTAGTTTTGCTGTGAATCGTCGACGGTAATTTCTTTTTTGTTTGAATTACAGGGAGGTTCTAATCCGATGCAAGGGCAAAATTTCGGTGCGCCGGGTACTGGGGGCGGCGCAACGAACCAAGCTCCGGCGAGTGGCGCGGCGGCTCAGCCGAGGCAGAGGGTTCGTGCAAGGAGAGGTCAAGCCACGGACCCACACAGCATCGCTGAAAGGGTACCCGCTGTTTTTCTCTCTGGCTTTAATTCTTGGCTTCATTAAATATGATGTTTAGGTAATGGAGCCCAATAGTTTGAGGTCGTCGCTTTAGGTAGAGAATAATATCCTAATCCATTATTGTTCAGTAGAACTGGTAGTGATAAGTGACAGATTGAATAATAAACTCGGTAGTTAGGCTTTCTTTAATTCTTAGACATCGAACATGTCATGCTTGTAACAATAATAAACTGCTCAATGGTTAGGGTTTATAAATTATGAATTAAGTAAGGAAAATGAAGAAACAGAGAGGTCTTTTTTTTTTCTGCTTGTTCCCGGGCAGTTAAGTAAGAACATTAGCGTTTTGGTTACTGAGTTGGTGGGATATGTTGTTTGTGGCAGTTACGAAGGGAGAGAATCGCAGAGAGAATGAAAGCCCTACAGGAACTGGTTCCCAATGCAAACAAGGTAAATGCTCATCCTCAGTTTTGTTTATTATAATATTTATGGATCTAATTTGAGTTAATTAAAAGAAATTGAAACGGAAGGCACAGTAGTTTTGGTGTGTAAATGGGACAAATGGGTCATCTCCATAGAATGAATATACGAGTTGTTTTGACGTTGGTGTCGTGTATATCGAAGTTAATGTAACATGGAAACTGGAAAGAAAAGAATAGATGGTAACGTCGCACTCCGGAGGTGCTGTGAGCGTTTGTCTTGCCTGCTCATCATGCGATTCCGTGCGTACTTAACATACTAAGCTGGATAGCAGAGGGGTTAGGCCCCACATCGCTCACTCATCACTGCTCACGCTAGGTACAGAGGGGTAGTATAGGCATAACATAACATAAGATATGAAAGAACAATGTTTGGTTTAATTATGATTATGCAGAATTGTTAGTGTTATTATTGTGATTATTATATGGTAACAATAAACGGGTCAATCCTTGTTTGGTTTGTGGAATGACAGACAGACAAGGCATCGATGCTAGATGAGATCATCGATTACGTGAAGTTCCTGCAGCTCCAAGTCAAGGTGCTCTTCCCGGGTTTTACTCTTGTGCTAATATTTCTTAATTTGATTTTATTCTTCATCAGCATCAAGTATCCGCATATTTTAATCATGGACTTCATTATTTAATTACAGGTTTTAAGTATGGTGTTGTGATTATTAAATTCCACTCTCCTCTGTCGTGAATAAATAAATAAATCGTGTCATTGTTTGGGTTACAGGTTCTGAGCATGAGCAGATTGGGCGGTGCAGCTGCTGTCGCACCCCTTGTTGCTGATATGTCTTCTGAGGTTATTACTCTACAAATATCATCATTTCTTACACAATTTCCAAATTAATTACAAAATTTAACAACTATTAGGTGTCCGTACTACCATAATCGACCAAACTTTGAGAGGATAAAATTGAAGGAAAACATGAGAGGGTTTCTATAAGAAGAAAAAATTAACAAAAAAAAAAATTGATGAAGAAAATGTGGAACACACTGCGCACCATGAATGAAAATGTCGGAGAGAGGAGAGTCTTTCCCACAGCCCCACCAACCCACCCAACATTTTCACTTGGCTTTGGCTTATTTCAATACTCAAATTCTCAATCACCACAAAACGACAATCCAAAAGCAGCACGCGTATCCACTTTCTCAGATTCCCCTATGTCTCTCTCTTTCACACACGCGCACACGCGCTTTTTTTTTCTTTTTTTTTTTTTTTTTACTTCCGTTAAAACCCCATGGTCACGTGACGGTTTGTGTTTGCAGGGTGGCGGTGACTGCATCCAAGCGAACGGCAACGGCGGCGGTGCTCTCGCGCCGAATTCCAACGGCAACAACAACCAAACGGCGGCGTCAACCTCGAACGACAGCCTGACCATGACGGAGCACCAGGTGGCGAAACTGATGGAGGAGGACATGGGTTCCGCCATGCAGTATCTCCAAGGCAAGGGCCTCTGCCTCATGCCAATTTCTCTTGCCACTGCGATCTCCACCGCCACGTGTCACACCAGGAACCCCTTGATGAACGCCGCCTCCGGCAGCACCCAGATTCCGACGAACGCCGCACCCGGCACACACGCCAACCCCGCCGTGGCGTCGAACGGCGAAGGCCCGTCCTCTCCGAGCATGTCCGTGCTGACGGTGCAGTCGGCCGTGGTGGGCAACGAGGGCGCCGTGAAGGACGCTGCCTCCGTCTCGAAGCCGTGATGACGGCGTTTGGGTGTGAAATAGAGAGAAAAAAGAACATAAAGTGGCAAAGGACAGAAAGTGACGTGTGTTTTTCTACAAAGAGCCGTTAAAGTCTACGAAAATAAGGCGTCAGGGATACGGAGGGGTCGACTCGACGACGCCGTATTTACCTAGACTTTGTTTGGCTGAGGCTAACTTTCAACCTCCGTCTTCTTTTTCTTTATTATTATTATCTGTCGCTTTGGCTTTCTTTTGTTCATTGTTTTTCAAATTTTTAGTGTACTTCTTTCTCTTTTTCCTTTTTGCATTTCCGTTTAAATAACAAGTTGCTCTCCCTTTTCATTCTTTTAATGCGTTCCAATTAATTATAACTTTTATTATGCTATTGCATTTCATTAGGAGTATATTTTGTCACGCTTCTAGGTTTCAGATGAGATTTGTCTAATCACGTAACATAAAAGTGAATGAACTTAATGCTCATTTCGTCACCTCAAAATATTTGTAATAGTTAGTCTTAAAAAGATTCTATCTCTCAAATGGAGGATATGCGAAGTAGGGAAGAAACATTAAAACACAACAAAACCAAATATTTTTCATGTGTATACAATATTTCTTTTACAAATATCCACGCGAGATTGTGTGAGAAAAAGTGGCGAAAGAAAATATCCACAAAGAAAAAACACACACAAATAGAACATAATAAGCTACAGTATAAAAAATGTTTCAATTTTCATATGCATAAAACGAACAACTAAAATAAGTTAAAACTAATAAATAAAAGTTAGGCGTCAACATTTTACTGAAACATTTTATACTAGCAACTTTTATCACATATGTTTATTAGATGATAGTTTACCGCTAAATAATTAAATAATTGCTATAAAAATTATTGTTTGGTGTAGTACATATAGAACACACCATTGTCCTTAAAATGAAGAACTTTCTAATTATCATTGTGTCTCATTTATTGATATTTTTTAGCCGAATATTGATTTCTTACGTCTTCATCATCAGTATTAAAAACACTTCCTTCTTTTACAAAGGGATTAAATATAATCAAACTAACACATCAAACCAGTTAACAGTTGATGCATATTAATTCTTACTACACAAAGTGTATACTCACAATTTATAAGTAGCATATTAAAATTGAATATCTGAAATTCTCCACAAAAGAAAATAGATATTGCATGTGTACAATTAGATAAGTGGTGTTTAGAAAAGTTGCATTTTACATCGGTACGAAGATAAAGTACCAAGGTAACAAATTCAATCACTGTGTTTGTTATTGGTTGAAACTAGAAAACTTATGAGTATCTTAACTTTCCAGTTATATATGACCAATGTTAACGTAGGATTTTATTGCTAAATAACTCCATCATTTGAAAGAAGGCCATAACAGTGACAATTATACCATGATTAAGCCGGCCAAAAACAGCAAGTGCTAATTCTCCCTCTTATGTCCCCGGCAAAAACTGTCCTAATATTTCCTCCATGGACACTTATAAACTTATACACAGTAAATTTGTCATACTTTTAGTAGCTGCGAGATCTCTCCGGCACATTTCTTTACTGTCGAAGTCTATCCATCTCGAATCTCGAACATGAAAATATATATTAATAGATGGTCAAATAATAGATGTGTTAGGAATCCAAGTGTGAGTCTAAGTCCTACATTGATTAGAAATGAGAAAGTAGAGCAATGTATAAAAATAAAGACCCATAAATTCATTGCCTTATAAGTTTTGGATTGAGAGTGATGTCAATGCTTTATGTGGTTGGGCTCAAGTTTCATTAGTGTTTGTTCTCCTTAGTGAAACACCTTCTATAAACCTAACAAGATGACATGATAAGTAGAACAAATATTAAATCTTGTTAGGATGTACTTTTAATGATCTGAAATATTTCAAGAATTATACTTTAAGTCAAACATAATCTTTTAAGATCAATTTTTAATGAGTTTCGGAGATGATTGTTGATTCATGTAAGGTATGTGAATTTTGGAGATGATTGTTGGGAAGGGAATATGGAGAAAGGCTTCTGGTTTAGGCAAACTATGCTTCTGCTGGGATAGGAATCCTAGATGACACAGATATCCTATTTTTAATCAAGTTCTGCATGCTGGCATAGGTAGCAAGTGTGAGTGTCTATGCCATATGTACCAGTAGTTTCACACTTATACCTTTTCATTGCTAACTCTAACACTTCATCTCTCAGCCAGGTTGTGATGATTTGGACCCTCTTGCTCATTTCACTCTCTCCCCACTGCTCTAATCTCACCTCTAATTTCTCATCTCAAATACACAATTATTATTAATTCACATTCATTGTTCTGTTTTATATTTTATCGACTAGTATTCTAAGTATGAATGTGGTCTTACTTTGAGAAGGAATAAGCATGAAAAACAATATATAACAAAGAAGAACATACAAAGTAATGCCTTAATGCAAGTATTTGCTTAATATTTTGGGTTATAAGTGGTGTTTTTGGCTCTTTTATATGAAATGTTTATGGTTGATTGGTACTGAATCTTTCCGATATTTTCTGGTGGAAAAACCCAACACTGTCTATGTTAACAAAAAAATGGCATATCTTCTACTAAACTATTCATGCAGAGATATTTATGAAATTGCTTTACAAGAACAAGAAATGCTTAAATGAATAAATCAGGTAAACGTCCATCTGTATGATGAGAATAGAAGTTAATGCAACTGAATAATGTTCTATTTGGCCACATCACATTGTTTAAACAATGTTTTTTCTAAGATTATCTAGTACTATATTTTACTGTGCTTTCAAAGGAATTGTGTTAATTGAGGTTTCCTTGCCAAACATGCAAAAGAACATGCAAACAATTTTTCTACAGAACCTACTTGGTAGATCCCTTTCTTCAATTACTTTGCCTGCAACAACAACATCATTGTGAGAGTTACACATCTCACCAAAACATTCTGCAGGTTTGTTCCTTGTAATGAACCTTCATTGGTGGTGGGGGCATTGTGGATTCAATTCAAAACATTTTAAAACTTGTAGTGAAAAGTGTCGAATCAAATTGATTTGGAGATCACATATAAGATATATAATATATGTAAAGTGCATTCAATGAAGAAAAAAACTGATAGGAAACAGAAAGTTGTTCAAATGGTCCAGTGAAATGGATTGACTTTGGACACAACTCTAGAGTTGTTTTAATAACTAATCATATTAAAAAGAGAAAAAGATTGGTATGAAAACCTTCCAAATCAGTAGCTGCTTCTTCGAAAGAGTTAAATATTCACTAAGGTTGCTGTCATAATTAACATCTTATTGTTTGATTCTTGTTTATTATTTTCCATGCATATTTTTCTGCATGTTTTCCCTCTTCTTTAAATGGCCCCTTTTGGCATTCAGAACGGGGTAACTTACTACTGCCAATTTTTTTTCCTTCGAGATGAGAGATACAGTGATGGAATGAATCAAAATTTGTCTAAAGCATATGACATAGATGATGTCATCAACACAAAATAACATCATATAGGAAAATCTACATAAGCTTGATTAGCACATTAGAACGAGATAAAGTTAGTTTATAAATGATTTAAGATGTACAAAATATTAGAATATCCAAAACGCATCTAAATTAAGTCTAACCTATTATTCAATTTAGGCTCACTCAAGCAAGGGCCCATTAAAGTAGAACAAAAGGGACACTGTTTAGGAGATATAGACTTGTAATTACTCCATATTTATTAATTCTTACATATAGTTGACTTGAGTGTTAAAATGTCTTTGTGGGTATTTCGGTCCTTTAGACCTTGAAGATTTCGGCCCTGCGAACCTAGAAGATCCCGACCCTGCAAGAGGAAGGGGATTTTGGAATTGATTAGTAGACACGTGGATCTGACTTGTACATCTTAGCTATTTTGACGCTAACTGTGGGAGCAAAGTTTTACTTAGATCGCATGGTTTCCACTAGAAATATAGCAAACCATGACAAGCAATCGGTGATAAAACCATCTAGTAGCAACACAAATGAGATGACCTTGCTGCGGTGAGAGCTATCATTATTGAAGAAGCACAATGTTGAGGAAATGGATGCTCTTAAGAAGGATAATACATAATGAGTTTGGATAATTTGATGTCTACATTTATGTAAAGGAAAAAGTTACTTTGACACCATCATTCCCAAATAATTACCATTTGACACCAATTTTTCTTAATAAAATATTAGTTTATATGAGTGTCAAATGGTAGTATTGGTGTCAAACTACCAACGTCCTTATGTTAATTGATATCTTTAAATTTGTTTTTCATGCACAAATAGAATAGAAAAGTGAGAATAAATATTATGTAAAATAATATCATATCAAAACAATATACAAACACTATTTTCGATATTTTCTATTTTATTTTACATTAGAAATAATTAAATTAGTTTTGTAAGAACTAATCGAAATAAATGAATTTTGTCATGATAAACAAAATAACACAATGGATGTTAATATTTAATTTGAATTCATAAGATCATACCTCTAATTACAATGTCATCAAATATTTTATTTATCATAAATTTTATTATTCTTTTAAAAAAATAGTTTATTATCTTACTTATATTAAAAAAGATACGTTTTAATTCCTTACATATTACGTAAAATTAAAAATAGTCCATAATCAAAACTTGGTTTGATCCTTGTACTTTTAAAAAATAATTAGTATGCTTCCTATATTCTCAATCATGTTATAGTATATTTTACATGACTAACGACATGTCACATATTATTTAATTTTTTTTTATAAAATAAAATCTTTATGTCGACCTAACCCACAACTTTTCCAATTAATTAAAAAAATAAAAAAAAAAGTTAAAAGACCAAATATATGGAGGTGGTACAGATAACAAATATGGAGTTGCAGAAAAAGAATTGAGCTTATCCGGTCGCAATCTTTCTATTATTATTATTATTAATACTTTGTTATTTTCATTATATATTATTATTATTATTACTACTACGATTGCTATTATTATTATTATATAATATTGCTATTAATATTATTATTAGTATTATTATTACATACTATTACTATTATTATATAGATAATACTAAAATGTGTATCATATATAGAAAATCTTATACGATACATAAAGAGAGATGGGTAAATAATGTTTCCTTATTGATTAAAATGTTATTGAATATTAGTATTTGCGGCTTTCACGGATTAAACCATTGTGCCGTGGAGAATTCGTAACATATGCTTATATTGTCTCAAGTTGTTCTTCTATAGTGGTAGCTTTTTCTCGTATGAAATAAAGAACACATGGGACAAACTTTATGACTCTTTTTCTTCACTCTTTTATATCTTTTTTTTTACATGACTACATGGGATAAATTGAGGTGTGAATATGATTGAAAGACCATCACTTCATAGTGATGTTAACATGCCAAAGTTCATTTAAATAATTTTATCTTAAGAAATTTTGGATTATGTCTATCTTTAAGGTAAAAGCTAAGAGTCTTAAATCAAATACAAAAAATTAAGTGAATTATTTATAAGTAAAATATTTTCAAATTGTTTACTTTCCCTTAAACAAACATGCCAAAATTTATTTAAAAAATTTTATATTAAGAAATTTATTGGGCTCCCTAGTCAAATTAGGCTGCTATGGATAATAATACCAATCAAACTTGGCTCCCACAATGTATCTATACTATAACAATATTTTAATGCACTACCTCAACCACATAAATCACACCAATTCATTTTATTTACTTCAAAATAATATACCTTCGTAAAAAAAAATATTAAGTAAAAAAGAACATTAAAATATTAAAATATATATTGGTCTGTTAATTTAATAATTATTAAAATCATCTTTAAATAATAATACTTTTTTTTATTTACTAAAATGCAGCCCTTTTGTTGTTTTGTTATGATACAGATTAACATTGATTCGTAATTCAAACAAGCACGGCAACAAATATGAACATTACTTGCCACGAACATCTCATACTCTACTTTATTGATTTTTATGTAAATATATTTGACTCGGAGAGAGGAAAAACAGAGGGCAAGATTGCGAGAAAAAATGAGTATCAAAATAATATTTTGTGTATCTTTTTAACAATTTATGCCCTTTGACAGAGAAAGAAAGAAGCAAGAAATTAGTGGAATGATTACCTAGAAATAAATCACTAAAAAATGAGACAATTTTAATTGTTATTAATAATTTTTTTTTTTATTTTAACATTATATTTAACTATTCATCATTAATATTATAATCAAAAACCAAAAAACAATAGCCACATGTGCTAAAAGTGTTCACTTCTCTCTCTTTATTTTTTTTTTTGTGTGTATTTTATAAATATTTTATCTTAATCACTTTCGTGTACTACCACACTTTATTAACTCTTTTTCCTCAAAATCAAACTTTAAACTCAAAAAAAATCCTTTAAATCATAATATGTAATTATTTTTTAATTCAATAGTTCATCATAAACTAGTGTATACTTCAAACAATGATAGATTACCTAAGCTATATTGATAAAGAATCTAATATCGAAATCTTTTAAATTTAAATCTAAATCTTACATTGAATAGAGATGATTGAACATAAAGAAAAAAAAATGTGACCTATATGTGAGGAATATCCAAATATGTGAATCAAAGAGCATAAAAGAAATTTCGTAACACTTGCCCTCAAATTGATTTCTTTGAAAAATATATATTGAAACGTTTCTTTTAAATATGAAATTAGTATTATTGAAAGCAATTGATAACTATCCAAAAGAACATCGAAAACGATTTGTAGAAAACATTTCAGAAAGAATTTAATTGATTATGTTTGGAGTTAATCTATTATTTTGTTTTATGCTGCTCTTAGAAATACAACAATATTTAATTAGTTATTTCTGACAATCAATTAATTGCACAAGCTAAAATATGGTTTAATAAATTATTTACACAATTGTGTTTTCCAAATCACGTTAGCATAATTAAATATTACTAAAGATAAGTGATGATGTTACTTAAAATAATTAATTATATTAAGCAATAATCAATTAATATATTCTTGAAATATTTTCAAAACATTTTCAAAAAATTATCAAGACTAAAAACTACCATGTTTCTTAATGTAAAATAAATTCTTACTGTATTCACGATTCTCAAAATTTCAAGTATGTCAAATACAAACAGTAACGCATTCACAATTTCATTATTCAAGATTTGAATAAGCTTGATCAATAATCTATTTTATTCTTTTTTAGCTTTGATAATATTAATAATCTACATAAAAAAGAAAAACATCTTTTTATCCCCTTAGCACAAAATAAAATAAAATTGTAGATAATAAAATAAAATGTGAAAGAAAAAGATTAGATTAATTGTTGACAATTGCATAAATTACATATGACCATAGACCCAATACTTTTAAAAACATCACAAACAACTTAAGACTCCAACATTTAAATATAAAAATATAAAATATCACAAGAAAACTATATAAATAGGCAAGTGGTCCAATTTATCCACGCTTTCTATTTTCAATCAAATCCACCTATAATGTGTGCTTTTGTAAGCTATTATGATTTTTATTAAGTTTTCGTCAACTTCATCATGTTTTGGTATCAATTTGGAGTAATTTGATTTTGAAATTATGAAAATAGTGCATATTTTTAAAAGATTTAGAAATTGGACAAGTCGTGCTATATTGACATGACTTCATAAGGAAGAAGTAATGTTAGTTTGAAATAATTTTTCTAGATTTGATTTGAAGTTATATTAATATGACATAACTTTGATTTTACAAAAAATAAAAAAGTCCTGTCATATTAAATCTAGTTGTGCATACCCGGTTTAAGAAGAGATTTTAATGCATCCTTAAAACTTGATACTTGTTGTCCATAATGAACATTCAAGTCATATAGCCTTTGTGGCATCTCATTCATGAGATGGTTATTTGTCATTATTTCTCACATCCTTGAGCACAACAACCATACCTCATTAGTCCTTTATAAAGAGTTTATCTAGGAAGTATAACTCACGAGAAACATTCTCATATTTTAAGAGATCTCTAAATCTCTTACTTACTTAAGCATTGAAGAGTCTTTTGCATGTAGATCTTCTCTGTCTTGCATATATAAAAATCCAAGTCAGGTAAGACCACTAGCAAGATTGTTTTAAACTCACAAATGACTTCTCCAATTTTGATTTTTTCTTAAATTGCATCATTTTTATAATTTCAAAAGCAAATTATGCCATATTGATAAAAAAAAAAAATCATTTTATCAAGGTGAATATCGTAATGGCCTTGTCCTCGTCTTTTCTATTGTATACTTTATGAAAATTGTTTGTAAAAAGTTTGTTCAAATGGTGTGGGTGATATATCAAGTTTCCAGGGACTTCTCCCTGCACCCCCAAACCTTCTCCTGTACCTCCAATAATTACCCTTTTATCCTCTTTTTTCTTGACCCCCAAACCAACTCCACCGCCTCCTTCTCCTCCCGCTTCTCCTCCTCCACCCACTTCCCCGCCCTCTTCGTGGGCCTCCCCCAACTCAACCTCCTTCGCCGTAGAGTTCGACACTACTTGCGACCCCTCCCTCAGCGACATTAACGACAACCACGTTTTTAATTTTAATTTTTTTTAGAAACGGATTACGGAATCCGTTTCATACTTTTCTGAAACGGATTTCGATATTCGTTTCACAAATTTTAATTTTTTTTTTGTGAAACGGATTTCGAAATCCGTTTCAGAAAAGTATGAAACGGATTCCAAAATCCGTTTCACAAATTTTAATTTTTTTTTCTAGAAACGGATTTCGGAATCCGTTTCATACTTTTCTAAAATGGAATTTGAAATCCGTTTCATATTTTTCTGAAACGGATTCCGAAATTTGTTTCACAAATTTATTTATTTTTTTTGTGAAACGGATTCCGAAATCCGTTTCATAAAAAAACATGAAAATTTATGAAACGGATTTCGGAATCCGTTTCATACTTTTGATTAGGGTCAAAAAGGTAATTATTGAAGATACAGGAGAAGGTTTGAGGGTGCAGGGAGAAGCCCCCAAGTTTCCTCTTTTGTTGTTGGTTCTTCAATATCCACCCCTCAAACAAAACATCCTGGAAGATAAAAATCATCATCCTGTTTAAACATAAAACTCAACCTTAGATACTTGTTTCTTGTGAATAAAATCATTTACATCATCGAGTAAAAGTATCAAGTTTAATGGTATAAAGGGTTAAAGTTGTAGACATCCTTAAAAAGAGATATTTAGTGATCTTACAAACTATGGTTTGCATCTCTATTCACTATTGAAAGTGTTAATTTATTAAAACTCTGCCCATATAACTGTTGATAGAGGCAATAATTAACCTATTTTATTTTTAACATTTTTACAAAATTTATAGAAATGATGTTCAAAAATTATACCCAGGCCTTTTACATTTTCAGGATTTATTTTAGTTTTCATTTTACACTTCTTTTCTATTATATTTTTTTATTACGAAAAAAAATGAAAATTTCATTAGAAAAAACATTTTCTTCTTATTTGGTTAGATTATTGTTCCTGAAAACTGAAACTAGATCAAATTGAGAATGAGTTCCTATCATATTAGGTATTAGGTAGTAGTATAAAATATTAATAAATTTATTATTAAAAATATTGATGTATATTATTGAAATTTTAATTTAAATACGATATATAGATTTATATGTATGTTAAAATTAAGACCAATTAAAGTAGAAGTGGACTCATTTATTGAAAAGTTAAAATTTTAGAAAAAAAGAGTAATAAGGCTGCCACGAGCATGACCACACAACACACACCAATCAATTTGCAAACATTGACAATGACGGCAACATAAGAACAACATCATCCACAGCACATGTACTTCGACACCTTCATGTCGATTCCTGTTCATTATCTTGTTTTTCCGCAATTGCCCACTCAGGTTAATGCCACACATGCATTGGACTCATACCCAAACACAGATTTGGAACAAGAAGCAAGCAAATAATTCAGTAGTAACTCTCAATCGTCACTTCAAACAATAATGAACAAACAAACAAACACAGCAGAACGGAACCAAATTCAATGGCTCTAACAACAATGGGAGAAGTGTCGGTTCAAGCAGGTGTAGGATTCTCAGAAGGAGAAGTCCTCCACACGATGTCTTTAAGCGCAGGACGAAGTTGGTTGCTGCAGAACTGGTTGTACTCTAAGGTATCACCGTTGTCCTTCTTCACCTCCACCACCAAAAACGACGGCGTCACGGCGTATAAATCCGCAGCAATTGCAAGCTTCCCTTTCCGACCCCGCTCTTGACCCTGCAACCTCACTTTGGTCTCGCTTTTCTTAACGTCGAACTTCACCGCCTTCGCCACCTCCTCCAGCCGCGAAATCACGCTACTCGCGGGGCGTGTGGTCGCAAACCGAATCTCCTTCTCCTCCCTCTTCTTCTCCTCGAACAAGGGCGACAAATCGAACCCCTCCGAAAGCGAAATTATATGAAAAGCATTCATCGTCGTGGACTTGCATTCTTCCTGCTGCTTAATCTTCTCCTCCAAATCCAACTCTTCTCTCTTCGCTCCCATCACGTTCTTCGGCACCGGTTTTTTAAACCAGGACGACTCCATGATCTTCGAAATCGTTATTCGGTTATTCGGGTTCGGGTCGAGGAGCTTCGTAATGAGGCGGCGTGCCTCGGATGAAAACCACGGCGGGCACTTGAAGTCACCGCGGTAGATTTTCTTATACAAGGCGACAAGGTTGTCATCCTGGAAGGGTAAAAACCCTGCGAGGAGTACATAGAGGATTACACCGCAAGACCAGATATCAGCCTTGGCGCCGTCGTAGCCCTTTTTCCCGATGACCTCCGGCGCCACGTAGGCCGGGGTGCCGCACGTTGTGTGAAGCAGGCCGTCCTGGCGGAGGTGCTCGGAGAAGGTGCTGAGGCCAAAGTCGGTGACTTTGAGGTTGCCGTCCTCGTCGAGGAGGAGGTTCTCCGGCTTGAGGTCGCGGTGGTAGACGCCACGGCTATGGCAGAAGTCGACGGCGGAGACGAGCTGCTGGAAGTAGAGGCGCGCGGTCTCCTCCCTGAGACGGCCGCGGGCGATCTTGTTAAAGAGCTCGCCGCCGCGCACGAGCTCCATGGCGATGTAGATCTTGGACTTGCTGGCCATGACCTCGTGGAGCTGCACGATGCTGGGGTGCTTGACCATGTTCATGGCCGAGATCTCCCTTTTGATCTGCTCCATCATCCCCACCTTTATCAATTTCTCCTTCCCCACCACCTTCATCGCCACGCTCTTTCCGCTCTTGAGGTTCCGCGCGTGGTACACCTTGGCGAACGTTCCGTGCCCCAGTAGCCGCCCCAGCTCGTACTTCCCGTGGAGCAGCATGGGGTTATTAGCCTCGCCGCCGTTGGTTTTCTCGGCCATGATCATCAAAATATACAAAAACACTACTATTCCTTTTACTTCTACTTCTTTTACTACTACCAGCAGTGCTGCGAATTACAATATAGAAGTGATATTTTTTTACAGATTTGGGTTGGGGAAGGGAAATTGAAGAGAAATTGTGGGGTAGTTCACCCGTCTTCCACGTGCTTCCGGTGGCAATTTCTGCCGCCGATTCTGCGTTTGGCTTGGCCACTTAGTTCAGTTCTCTTCAGCCGAAAACTTCTCATCTCTATTCATTCCCTGGTCCTGCCGGGACCAAAAACAACCACTCGCTTGATTTTTCTCAATTATTCGATCACTCTCTTATTTCCTTCATTCTCTGCGCTTGAACCTGTTATTTATAGGGCCTTTTTGTATCGGTGCAATTACGGATTTGGGCCTGTTTGAACACGTGGCATGATCGTGGAAGGTATCTTGGGTGGGGATGGTGGCACGTGGCGTGTGTGAGTGTTGAAATTGTAAAAAGGGTTGTTGTAGGTGTGTGGTTTGGTTGTTAGTTCTTGAATGAGTGACAGATGAGGGTTGAGAGGGAGAGCGAATAAGGGTAAGAAATTAAGAATCTTATGGTTTGTAGCAACAAAAGCAAAGATGTAACATTGGTCCCCGCATGACAGCGATAACACCTACGAATGTACCCATATTGTTTCTTTCTTTCTTTCTTTATTTATTTATTATTATTATTATGAATAATCAATCAACATACTAATACTACTACTCATTGAGCTTGTTAATGAAACACTTCCTACTCAAGATTCCTGGAATCAAATAAATTGACGGTTGTGGATTGAATTGCCAATTCATTTAACCTATATATTTTGCTCAAAAATTTCATTGGTTGGTTAATTAAAATTGTGCTAAGACTATGCGACAAGTGTACGCGTTCGGAAAAATAATTATTTGAATTTCAGTGTTTTCCACTGTAAATATAATAGTGTGATATAAACCCATACAAATTTCATTTTCTATTGTAAATAAGATTAACATATTAAGAAAAATAATTGTTCAAAAGAAAGGGTTTCTATATCAGTTCTTAAAAGAGTGAAGTCTTTACGTGATAATTATTAACTTCCAGGAGATGAATTATACACTAGTACGAACATGATTGTTCAGAACACTTAAAGTAATATTTCATCAATGATTCTAGAATATCCATAAATAAATGTCATTTAAGAAATAAAATAATTTGATGATAGTTCTTAATCATCATGGTATTTTGATATAGGATAACAATTTGTACTATAATATGTTATGATTTAAAGTATAGAGACTTTAAGTCAAAGATTACGAGGGTTCTTTACTTTTGAGTTACTTTCGTATTTATAAAAAAAAAAGTTTGTTGTAAAATTTGTAACATCTTCGTGTTTGATTTCGTTGAGACAAGAAGTACTAGAAATCTTATATAATCTTCTTCCGGTAAAAAATAGTACAACAAAATATGTAAATAACTCTTTTGACTCAAAATAAAATATACATACGTCACAATATTTTTGTGAGTGGTGGAGATACTATTTTATTTATAGATAAATCGGTTTACAAATTATTTTTATTCAAAAAAAAAAGAAGGAATATACAATTACAATAATAATCACAAAAGATAAATATTACCAAGATAACAATAGCAAATGAAGATACAAAGATAATCATTACTTATTTAATTTTCCTTTTTGTTAGTAAAATTTAAACTAAATATAGGACGAATTTAGAATTAATTTTTGATCTTTAAACTTTTTAGATCAACTTTTAGATGTTTAATATCCATCTTCGAATATCAAATCCTGGATGATCGACATGGTACAAATCTATTCTTAATTTTGTAGTGTTAATTGATAAAAAAAAAAACTTGTATTCTTTTTTCTTATATATATATATATATATATATATATATATATATATATATATATATTCAGCGTTGGTGGTGTCTCTAGTTGTAAGTGTGGTAGCAATTGTGGGCAGAGCCGATGGTGGAGCTCGATGGAGATGTGGTACAGTAGTTGGATCTAAGATCTCAAATTTGAGAGAGAGAACTCATGTGTTCGTCGATGAGAGAAACATTGATAGTGTCAATGATAACTCCTCCTCACTTGGTTCAATAGAAGAGATCCTTGCATGGACGAAGGCGAGAAGGCAATGACGAGAGGAGAAACAAGAGTGAAGTGCAGTGTGAGAGCAAAGACAAAGAGATAAGAGGAGACAAGGACGAGAGTTATAGTGTAGTGCCAACAAAGAGGTGAAGTGTAGAAAAAACTTTTGTAAATTCACTCGATTAAATTAGTTGTTAATGAGACATTTTCTTTCATGAATATCACTCATTTACTCACTCTTTCAATTTCCAACATCTCTACAAAAAATTGTCACCCTCTTCTATGATCACAAACTTATAATTGTACCTAAAAAACAGAAACACAATGCAAAAGTGATAACAGTTCCAACACCCACAAGTTTTACAAAGAAAAAAATGTCCCAATAGTGAAAATCATATTTTTACAATACAAGAAATCTTAACAAACGAAAAAGGAAGAAGAAAAAGATACACTTCGTATGTTGGTTGAGTCTATAATGACATAGAAAGGAAAAACTTTCTTTACCACCATATCTATGTAAGGTTTAGAGCCAGCATAAATAGCCTTTTTAACTAGCATAAAATTATCTTAAGGACAACAATTGCGATGGAAAAAGAGCTTGGAGACTTATATGCCACAATGGAAGAGGATGAGGAGTTGGGATTGAGCACAAAGGCATGAAGGGCAAAAGTCAATGAAGCTTTATGAGAGTGGCAGTTGTAAGAGGTGGAGTTGCGTTAATGGAAGATGAAGAAAATCGAGAGATGAAGCTTTGGTGCATTTGAACAAAAAAACAAAATAAATGTAAAAGAAAAAAAAATCTGAAAACAAAGATTGAGAAAAAAAAAAACATGAAAACGAAACAATAAAAAAATGAAAAAATAACAAAATAATGACGTATGATAATCCATAATCTTTTAAATCATACTAACACCAATTTAACAAAAAGATCCCATTGAATCTTTTTATATAAAATAAAAGCTGAATTGAAAAAAAAAATATCACATTAAATAAATCCCATAAATATTATAGAAAAAAATACTACTTAAACCCAGAAAGAATTATCAAAATGATAAAAAAAAAAGTAATTTTATTAGTATTTTTAAAATTGTATAACTATTACGTAGTTATGAAGATCGTCTTTATAAAATAAACCTAATGAAATATCTTAAATATTAACAAAAAGAAACATAATCTGGTCAAACTAAAGAATTCCATTTTGTTTCCACTCTAAATAAATAAAGAAAATCGGAAATCTTATATTGCTCATCCCCACTTATACTTTTGAACCAAAAATTTATTCTTAAACAGCTAGAGAAGGAAAGGGAAACATTATATACTTAATATTCGAAATTGAGAATTAGTACCAGTAGCCGCGTACCTCATTTCGCATTAGTTAGGGACTAAAGCAAAACCTTATCAACTTTCCTTTTGTCTTATGATGATTATCAAACCCAACTTGTGAACTTGGAAATTACTGTTTTTTTTTTTCTCTTTTAAATCCCTTTCCTTCCCAATTACAACAAAATCATTGGTACTTTCATAGTGGAAGCTTATCCTCATGGACAAATATACCTATCATGTTGTTCAAATCAATCATAAAATAATGCAAACATAAATTTAAACATAATCATAATTCAAACTTAATAACCTTTTATACTAATATAGTATATCATAATCATAAAAAGAAATCTTTTTATTAAAATTTATTATTCATTACTGTTAAAATTAAATCTTTTTGCTACTATTGCAATATTTTAACTTATCAGGAGTTTGTCAAATATGAAGAACTGAACTAAAAAAAAAATTAAGTATATTTTCGGTTTCTTAACTTTTAGATAATTTTGGAATTAGTCAATTTTAAAATTTTAGACAAATTTAGTACTTCATCTTTTAAAATACATAGATTTAATCATTTTAATTAAATTTTGTTAAGTTTATTTGATAGTTCGTATACATTTCAGAATTATATTTGAGTTGTTTATCCTGTTTGACACATTTTTACTTTAATATTAAGTTAAATATTATTATAAAACGCGCTTGAAATATTAAATAAACTTAACGAAATTTAATTAAAAAAATTAAATTTATATATTTCAAAAAATAAATAATTAAATTAATTTAAAATTTTAAAATAGATTAATTCTAAAATTCTATTTAACCCAAAAACCAAATTTCCTCGACCCATGGTTTTGCTTTAACCTCCTTAGTTTGAATGCAGTGAGTGGACAAAAGTGAGAGCTGAGAATCTGATTGATTACTGAACATGTCACATGTGCAAGTGGAAAATCAACTTTGGCCTTCACCTCCAAGTGGCTTATACACAACTATAAATTCTTTTCACTTAATAAATATCTTCTTATTTATTTTCAGTTTTACACAATATTACCTTTTTTTTTCTTTTTAAAATTATCAACTTCTTATACAAGTTTTATATTGTTTAAGAAATACTAAATGTTAAATTGAGTATAGTTAAAAATCTAAAAGTTGAATTGCTTTTCTTATTAATAATAAAAATTACATAGTTAAAAATGTAATTACATAAATAATAAGAATCATGATATATATTTTTTCTGTACAATCATCATACGTATTATTATATTATTTTCCCTCTGCTTTTATTTTATACTACACATGGTGATCTTGATCTTGTCAGAAAGAATATAAAGAAGAAGCCATTGAAAATTGTGCAAGGCTAGTTGGCTTTTGTCTAGTATGACTCCTGAACAGTAAATACCCCCTCACCTCATTAATAAATCAGTTCCTTTTAGTTATACCATTATCTAGAAAATATATAACTTTTAGTAACTGTTTTTTCGTTTTTTTTCAAATAGATAATTTTATTCTTTATTAAGAAAAATAATAATAATTTAATAATTTATATTATCATTATGTTTTTGGTAATTGTTTTTAGTGTATTTTTTAGTTAAACAAAGTTAATGGAATGATTTTTCAACAATAATTATTTTTAAGCAACTATTTTACTTTTAATATGACGATATGCTATTTTTTTTCTCATATTCTTAATTTATCTTTTGATAATTGTGTAAAACATTTATCTTATTATGTATGTTTGATGTTATTTATTTGTTACTTTTTTTCTTTATTTGTCGTTTTCCATTTTCTGTATTTATATTTCTACCCTTTAATCTTTCGAGAACATTTTTTATTTACTTAGATCTTTTAATTTTTTTTGAAAGACATTTTTCTTACATTTTAAAACATTTCCTTTTTTTTTATAAAAGCAAAAATTAAAATATAAGCCTAAATATAAATTTAAATGTATTTGAAACATAAATCTAATACGATAAATTTAACTATAAAATTAGTTTTTTAAAACATAAATCCAAGAAATATATACTGCATCTATTAAAATAAAATTAGAAAATGGTAAATAACATTCTTTCAAATACCTAACTTTGACTATTTGATCATTAAAAAACATTTAAATTAAAACTGCTCATTATTGATATCATAAATGTTAAAAAAAATTATTTACTTTTATGAACTCACACTGTATTCCAGTCAATTTATTACGTGATAAACAAAATTGAGTCCATGTACTTTAAATATTCATAATTATTTTTATCAACAAATTTTAAAGATAATAATGATTTTGCAATCCTTACCCCCTCACATGGCATGTGTGGGGATTCCTGAGTTATGGAGATACGTACAATTTACTCAATGGTAGTACTCAATTTTTCTTTTCATTTTTCTTATATATCACAATAACAACAATCATTATACATGATAATTTGAATTTTTCTGAAACAAAATTTCCCCAAATTTCCCCTTATCTCGACTTAATATTTTTATATTACTAAAATTATAAATTATGAAAAAAATATACAATTTTAATAAAAAATTAAAATTAAAATTATAGTTTTTATACACATTTCATTTCATTTTTATTTTGTCACAAGGGATAGTCTATCAAGTGACATTATTAGCTTTTAAATATTCAAAATTGACCATGTAAAATTGTTAGAAATTTCTTCTACCAAATGTTTCCATTTTTGTTTTTTCTTCTTCCTTTCTCTCAACTAACCTACAATTCGAGCATCAAAACCACATGCATAGTCAAACATTTTTCCATGAGAATACTTCAATATTAGTGACTTGTATGTACATACATCATTCCTCACTATTATAAAAAGCAAATTTAATTAATTAATTAATTAATATATCAATATAAGTAGTTTAGTTAACCAGATATTTACCCACTTGAATTCTATTCAAACTTTTATTGATTCTAACATCATCACATATTTTAAACTTACTTATGATGACTGTGTATGATTCTTTATTTTAATCTCACGGTGAAAGTGAAACATGAATTTATTAAAAGTTAAACAATATTGGAAAATATAAAAAATGATTGTATGTTTTCTCTTGATTTCTTGAATATATTTTGGTTAATTAGCATGCGCGCATACTTAATCATTGATTTAATTTATTGAATTTTAAGTGATTAAGACATGGATACTTTTGACAAGAAAAAACATATATTAATGTATGATGATTGAGACATATGAAAACCGGTTCCTTCTAGTGTAGGTCTTTCTTTCCTCACCTCACCCCAGCCATATATATATGTAAAGACAAAATCTATTTAAGTATTTACTATGTGATTTGTTAATAATAAATATAAGACTGAGTTAGGAAAAGAAACATTCCAGATTAGAAGGGGGAGTTGAATTAAATTTAAAAGATTTTCACAAATATTTTGTAAGATAGTGGTGATCAAATGACATAAGAATAATTGTCTGATAGTTTAAAAACATATTTAAAAAGAGTTTTCACAAGAAGTTTGTAAAAGACAACAAAAACCTAGTACAAGTGTAATAGACAAGGGAGTGTAATACTTAGATTTTTATGTTGGTCCATAACATTATAATGGTGAAAAGATAAAAAGTGCATTCAATTTCTTAGATATTGAGAGTAATATATTGGCAGGGTCATTCATAACTAAATTGAGAACGACAAATGCAAAATACACCCGCATAACTTCCAAATAAAACACAAATAAATCTCATTTCAAAATATTAATAATAGACTGATATTTTATCTTTAGATAAAATTTTAATTATTCAATGATATCTCGTGATGGTGATAAAATACTAACAATGAGGATGTATATAACATTAAATTTTGTTAATTAAATTTGATGTTTTAAATGCATTTCATGATAACATCTTAGTTGTTTATATATACTGTTTGACATATTTCCGTTTCAGTATTAGTTAGAAACTATTATAAAACACGTTTGAAATCTTAAATAAATTTAATCAAATTTGGTTAAAATGACTAAATTTATGTATTTTTAAAGTTGAAAAACTAAATTTGATCAAAGTTAAGAAACCAAAAGTATATTTAACCCTATATTCATTATTGTAACATACCATAAGTAAAAAAAAAAAAAAAAAAATAAAAAAAAAAGTATACAAATGAGCAAGCATGACAATGACTATGACACCAATTATTTGAACAAAACTTAAACTTAATCCTCTAAGGAAAACCTATCAATATAACCTTGAATTTACCATGTTAATCATCATAATTAATAGTAGATGCATACCTAAATTCATAATAATATGAAAACATAGTAGTTTAGCCTTTCAAATGAATATGCACTCTCTCTTCAGAAAATCCTTTAACTTTTTCTTTGTCTGGTGGGGTGAAGTAAAATTGTGTATTTCTATTTACCATTACAAGATAAAAGATAAAATTACTCTTTAATTACCACACATCAAAGATCACGTAACCTTTTGAATACATAATTGCCAAACTATTTTAACATCATTTGATTATACTTTTAATGCGGCACAACTACAAATGATATAAATATCCTTAGTATTCTTAATATATATATATATATATATATATATATATATAAAAGATATATATTAAATTAAAGATTGAGAATCATGTCATGAGTCCATGTCATGATCAATGTATAAAAAATCTTAAATAAAACTTCTTATTAAAAAACAAGACGAGGAGTTTCCTTAAATATTAAACTTTTAATTTTATATTTGAATTCTTCACATGTCCATTTTGAAATATATAAAACTACCGAATGTATCTCAATTTTTATAGCTCAAACTTCTCTATTCTGCATGAGACAATTTCTGGTGTAGCAATCTGTTAAAGTAAATAGTTACAATGAGTTAAACAAAATAAAAATACGAATAAACAAAATAAGACGAATTAATTACGCATAATAATGTCTCACTCTCAGAATGTTTTAGGGAGGCCATGTTTCCATTTTCTTCGTCTTCTTCTTATCAAATTTTCTTGGGAAAATTTGTTCTCGTACAGTAAATCTATATTTTTAAAATAGAAGAAAAAATATTTTTGAAGTCTTTATATTCTGTTGTGAAACTTGATTTCAGTCCTCAAATCATATAAAATATGAATTTTATCCCTCATAATTTTTTGCCGTTACTAAATCATAATTTCAAGTACAAGAAAACTAATCTCGAATAGTTTTTAAAATTAACCGACTTTTTTAATAAATACAAATATTAAAATAACTTTTTAAAAACATAAGAAGAAAAAGCATTAATTATTAAGGATGAGAGAAACTTGAGGCATGACCTAACTTCATAAATGTGTAGCTTCCTGAAGGGTGCAGAACAAAATTTTCCAAATTCATTGATTCATTAAAAACGATGAGTTGTCTTGAACACAACGGCTAGGTGGTCACGTGTGCCACGTGTCTGTATTATACCCGTTACACTTCCAAACATTCTCATCATTGCGTTTGATTGCACGTTACGTAGAGAAACATTATCGAAATGAAAAATACATGTCCACACCACAAACTATACCTTATCTCAGTCTTTTAGATAAGTTATCGAATTTCAGCCACTCAAATTCAACTCTTTCTGTTCACCATTTATAAATGCTAATATCACTCGTAAGTCATAATAACCTGTACAACGTATAAACCCGCGTCTACTTATTTTGTTATAAACCCGTTTTCTTAGAAATCCAACGCTCAAAAACACGCCACACTTACATTAAACTAATTTTAAAATACGTTCTTCATATCTTCAGCATTTATCCTGTGTTAAAATTAGTATCTCCATACTAATTTTAGTGTCTTTCTTTTAAGCTTCGAAGTTAAGTAAATATTTTAATTTAATTCTTACAACTATCTTGTAACTTTTAATTAAAGATGTTTACAGGTTACAACACTCTTTCCATAATTTTCAAATCAATAATGCATAAATCCTTCTTCTTTATTACTTGTAATTTTATCAAATAGTTGTATTTTATGGATATGTTTACTTGAGAATGTAAGTAAGGAATAAGGCTTAAATATCTTTTTGGTCCTCATTTTCGTAGTGTTTGTTGCGAATGGTCCTCATTATCACAAAATGTTTAAAATGATCCTCATTTTCGCAATTCGTGTTTTATTTGGTCCTTTTCTTGTAACGTCGTTTAAATCATTAACGGAGCATTGTACATGTGGCACGATTTGTATTAGGGTGTATTACTTGTACTGTACAGGTGGCTTAATTAGATATTTGGGGATAAATAAGTGAGCTAGGGTTTTGGTAGGGAATGTTTGGACAGTTGGTGAGTTTTGGCAATCTTGTTTCTCCATTCCCAATTGGTATTGCTGCAATCTTCTTCTTCCTGCAATCCCATTATATAGGTATGTTACGGTCCCAATCTTCTTCCTTTACCTCTGGTTGTAATCGTTGGAGGCAACCGTGTTGTATCAC
>Ga0214545_1004550_pt1 | contig 25831 bp, 10 predicted proteins | sample CNSS4metaG_FD_160064 | JGI IMG/M metagenome (GOLD analysis project Ga0214545, IMG submission 160064) | Root nodule microbial communities from cowpea collected in UCLA plant growth center, Los Angeles, California, USA - CNSS4 | ecosystem: Host-associated > Plants > Roots > Nodule | place: USA... | reverse complement strand
TATATATATACATACACGTGTGTATGAGTGATCCGATAACAGTCTGATAACAGATAAAATAATAGACTTAACAAATAACAAATTTTGTTAGGAAGACTCTAACCCATGACTTTGACACCATGTTAAAAAGTAGACTTTAATGTTGTGTTCTTATTCAAAGAAGGATTTGAAAGAGAGTGACGGGATGAATTTGGGTGGATTTGAAGATAAAATTTATATTTTTAAAACTTTTGAAAAGATTTGAAAGTGCAATTTATGAATGTTTTTGAAAAATTTGATGTGATAAAATTTTAAAAAATGTTTTAATAAATTAAAATTTAAAATTACTATATTGCTTTTATAATTAAAATTAATATATTATTATTATTATTATTATTTGATGTGATATATATAATGGTAATAGAATCGATTCTCTCAACATATAGATATGTAACATGGAATCAGTTCTAAAACCGATTCCCCTTTGCCTCTCTTCGGAATCATGACCTTGCACAAAAGCAGGTATCAATTCTCTCATGCAAGCTTCACTCGTATTTGGATGTATAATTGTAAAAGTAAAGGTTTCACCCTCAAATCTCTTCTCATATGCAAATATCTCACCCTCAAATTGCTGGAATCAAATCCGTCTATGCTAATCGAAAATCATGAATAGATAGGAATACAACCTAAGTCTAATTTCATCATTTAAAACTAATTTATAATATGAGATTTATATATGCTTATATATTATTAATTCAGTTTATTTCTAGTGGATATAAATATCCTTACCTGGAGTCTTGGAGAAGTTGAGCTCAACTACAGCAGAAGGTAAAATGCGAGCTGATAGCAAGCGTGCATTTCGGCGAGATTGCAAGAATCTGAGGTGTCTGTCAACGAGGAAGAGGAAGATCCCAGGAGCGATCATGCACAAGTATTCAACTCCGACGTGAATGGCATAAAATAAGATGTAGAGAGTGTAGAGATGGTGAGTGTAGAAGAAAAGCTCAAACATTTTACGCCTCAACCGAGGAAAGCTTGGTACCCACATGGCTAACGCAATTGAACTTGCAATAACACCAGCTACATTTGATACATATGTCTTGCTCCACTCTAGGCTCTGAGATTTGTTTATAATTTAATTATATCATTAGTTCAAACATATAAGGCTAATGAAAAATTTCCTATTGATAGAAATGGTACTATTTAGTGTGAAATAATGTAATTTTGTCCTATATGGTGTGAAAGTATGACCACTCATATGAAAAAGATCACCTCTTTCATTTGATCTGTGATGGCCCAGTAGATAAAGAAACCTATGGTGTGCAGAGCAAAAAGCAGCATGGATAAATGTCCAAGCCAAACATGGTACTTGATGCTTGACTCTGATGTCAATCCAACAAGGGGAAGAATGGAAGATGCTCTTGTGACCGGAAAGAATAGGAATGCCCAACATATGTTTCCTATGTATCCAACTCTCAGAGATACACTTCTGAACTTTGCTTCCCACCTGCCACAAACCACTCATATTCCATTTAGGTTATTTCTCTAAAGATTTCAACCATGAAAGTGAAGCACTTACACTTTCTCACCCTCCTTGTGCATATGGAGGTGCTCAAAGCTAGTGTGTAGGTAATTGGAAAGGGACCATATCAAGAGTGCACCAAACATCACTGCAAAAATAAGCTCCATTGATGTCACAATTCCTATTGGAGACATCACAAGAACTGGCCTTCTCAACAAACGTAACCTTCCTCTGCTGAAACCAAGAAACATATATAAAATTACTGAGATCTATAACCAATTGTGGTGACCCTTTTGTTTCTTTTTCTCTATAAGACCCTTTTTACCTTTGGGAAGAAGATAGGTTTTCAGGTTTTTTGAGGTGAAGATGGAGATAAATACAACCCAGAGCCCCCATGAAGACAACGGGGAATGTGAAAAGCAAGAGATTTGTGCCTGAAATAGTGAACAGTGTAATTAGAAGAAAAGAAAAGAAGAGCATAGAAAGAGATGCATGAGATTAAATTGAATGAAATTAATGAGAATCACTTTGCTCTCTAAAGTATGTGGAGTTTAATTTTTGTTTGAGTTGGGGTGTCCATGTGTTCCTGTAAACCTTTGTGGGTAACAAGATCCAAACCATGAGCCACCCAACAAACACCAAAAGAAAAATTATCTTAACCAATGTGGGGCTCCTCATCATCAACTACTGTGTTGTATGATATAATGAACTTTGAATCTTCATTTGTAAGGGCTATATATAGAAATTCAGACACCTTATGGGTTGTGGTTACTAGTTGGAATTATATTTATATAACTAAATAACTTATATCACTTTAACTCCATGTGTTAAAAACTCTACTCATTCATCTTTGTTAAAAGGTAAATCACCGGTTAAAGAAAAAATATTTCATATCTCATTTTTTACGTAATGTGGATGTTAACATTAAAAAATAAATTTCTACTTGAAACTTTATTACAGTTTCATTTTTATAAGAAACATCTCATTAAGTTTTGAAAAATTACTTAATCTCAATTCTTAAATGCCTTAAACATAGTTTACATTTATTTTTATTTGTCTTTATGTGTTATCTAGGGATCATGTGTGTCCATCATTTTCTGACAATTATTTGTACAATGAATTTGGTTGAAGGGACCAGATTTCATACTAAAATCGGATGAAATCACGCTCAAAAAGATAATGGTAATTTGATACTCAATTTTTTTACACATTATCTTTTACTGTTTTTTATATTTATTTTTATAAATATAAAAGTTTATTTTTTATAATTATTGTAATTTTATACGAATGTTAGATGGTTGTCATTTGATGTGAAACATCATTTTTTCATGCTCAAAATATTTTCATTGAATGTAAGTAACAGTTTTTGGCGGTGTATATTCTAAAAAATAAAAAAAAAAACCATTTATCCTATAACCTTACGACAATAATTTTGATAGAGAGATATGAAAAGTGATACTTCACACACATTCTTTTTAAATAGGAAAATTATACTTTTTTTTACACCAAAATAATTTTATATTCATTTGACATTATTAATTACTAGTTTTCACTTTCTCTTTTATTACCCTTATATAATAGGTTGTCAAATGTAGTTATCGGTGTGAAATAATGTTTTTCCTTTTAAATATCCTAACACAATTAACCTATCATTTTATTTTATTTCTTTTTTTCTACCACTCATAATATATATACACACTTTTTTACACTAATATAAATTGAGAATCAATGGAATGATAACCACACTAATTTGAAACATTAATTGAGTTTATAAATTCTTTATACAGATGCTTTTATCCATGCAATATATATAACTTCACATTTCATGTGTGCATTCAAACATACAGGACCAGCATTGTCTCAGCATATAAAGCAAATCCACAGCACACGGTAACATTAATTTTCAAACTTTTAGTATCTCAGATAACTGTTGAACTCTAATTCAATAAGTCGATAAAATCCGTATATGTCAAAAAAATATAAATCTTTTTAGTTTTTATCCCTAAAACACTAAAATTATTATTTTCATATATATATATATATATAATGATAGTACAGTTGACTTGAGGTTCGGTACTAATCATGTACGACATGCAGTACTGATAAATATAAGGATGGAAAATGGAAAGTTCAGAATTTGGATATCATACTTAACGGTTTTGCTAATGTTATGATTCGTTTAAGTATATTTTATAGTTCTGAAGTAAACAACTTTAATGAATTAAATGATTTATAGCTTATTGTTTTTTTTTTTAAATGTATACAAGTCGATCTTATATACTATTATTATTATTGCTTGCCTTGATGGATTAAGGATGTAACATGAAGTATGCATGGTATATGGCATGATCATCCACAATTGCTTCGTTCAATTCAAAAGTCAGCATACATGATATAATAGAATGTCAACCCTAAACAACTTTTTTTTTTAATCTACAAGTATGTAATATTTTTCCAATATCTTTCTTAGCTTCTTATAATATTATTTGCAACGAGTAGAACTCTAAATTATATTTGCCTAGAGTTTAGTCATACCTTATGATAAAAGAGAGCAATGGAACATTTACCATACATTATTTGAGATTAGTTAGATCGTGTTGTGTGTTCCATTATAATTGTCTTTAGAGTTTTATTTTCTTTGTTGATATTATTTTATATATTTTCTTGTTTTATTATGGTTGAAATTTTAATTTTTTGACTAATAGTTACATATCAAAATAAAAATTACTCTTATTTGATGTCTAAAAAATAACTTTAAGTATAATTTAACTTTACAAAACTAATATGTAAGGTGAAGTTTGTTAGGAATTCAAGTGTGAGTCTAAGTCCCATATTGACCATAAATGAGAAAATAGAGCACTATATAAAAATAAAGACCCATAAACATATTGTCTTAAGGTTTTGGATTGAGAGTGGTGTCAATGCCTTATGTGGTTGGACTCTGTTAAACCTAATAAGGTTCACATCCCATTTATATATTATAAAATTGTCTTATTTATATTAAATGTGAAATTTTCAAAACATACTGTATTAAAAAAAAAAATTAATATGTCAATGTTGTGCATCATAAGTTTATACCTCTATACTAATTATTATATTATTTTCGGGTCAATATATTCTCATAAGATTTTCTTTTTTTATTCTTTGATTTGAAATGACTTTTTTTTCTTTTAAATCGAGATGAGTTGGGTACCTATAAAGATACAACATATAAAAATGCGTTCAACTAACAATTTGTAAAATATAGTAAATATTAACAATAAATGAAAATTTACTGTTTTTACGTATTATGTTAGGTAAGCAAGTTAAATCTAATTTAGGGAAAATTAGGTAATGTCCTTAATTAAAGTATTTAATCTTCTGATTATTTTAATTATATTTTTAATGACCAAGATATAAATACTTCCACAGGGGATAGTATGGTCATATCCTGTATAATATGAATTAAAATATTTTACGTTGAAAGTATATTTTAAAACAGAACAAACTGTAGCGTAAACTTAGCAAAAAAGAGTGACATGGAAACAACACGGCCCATTTAAAGAGTCTGAGACCAAATCCAATGGTAGAATAGGACTTATTTTTGGGTATGGGCCTCCATATTGGCACATCATTCCATAAGAAATGTTTCCAACAATTTCAATATAAAAGGAAAAGCTCTTCCCGATCCCATAGAAGGACCACAAAATGAAAGTAATAGTAAAATACACTAACTACACTCACTAGTGGCAAAACCCCATGTATACATATTTTATGCATAAATAAATTTTATAAATTTAAGAGTTAGAACTTTCACATTAATCAAAATGAATGAAAGAAATGATATATAAATAAAATTATTTATAAATTCACTATCATAATATTTTTAATTAAAAGTATTATTTTAGTCTCTTTCACTCATGATTTATTAATACGGAATCTTCTAATGTCTCATCATAAAAAAACCCTCATAATGTAATAATCTGGTAGACGGATATGGTTGTGGTGCTTATTATGGACTTTGATAAATTAAGTTTTTTTTTCTTGTACTATTTTGCTTCTTCTTGGATTTCAGTAATCTTAAAGTAAACTTCAAGCACGTTAAACTTTGCAGAGTCTATATCAAGCTTTTCGTAAGCTTAAACTTAAAGACTACTTTAAAAAACAAGTATAGATAAGCTAATCACATGGATATAGTCAAAGAGCATACAAAGAATTCAAACTTATGGTTGAACAACGATGTCAACAGCAGAAAATATATATATTTTTCTTAATTTTTTATTTTTTTTCTGAAAAAAAAAAGTTAATAACTATTGTGTTAAAAAAAATTAACATAAGGGTAGTGCACATGTGACCTTTTAATACGAAGCAGGTGCATCAAAGCAAAAGTAGTGGCAGAATATGCGCAACGGTCTTTTGGAAGAAGCGACAACATAAACCACTGCACTAATCAATGTGAACCATACAAAAAACAATGGTCCATACATGCATGTATACACCAAGTGTTAAAAGCCAAAAGGGTTAATTAATATTTTTCATCTTCTATTTCGTAATTATCTCATTCTATACAATTTGCAAATGCTTTCTCTCTCTCTCCTTTAATTATTCTAATAATGATGTCATTTTGAGTAATGCTGAGCCATGGCTTGAACCAACCGTATTTCCCTTTGTGCCGACATGTGAGAAATGACCTTAATTTCTACAAAATAGACTAATGCATGTGGAAGGAAAAAATCTAGTGCTGTTGACCAAGGCCATGTGATGTGTGACAAGAAGATTTATAACTTCCACTAAGTTGTGAGGATCATATTAGAGAGGTGCAAAGAATAAATTAATCCAGCACTGTGTTGTAAAGCTGGCATGCACTATGCATATGCCTTTTTGCACTGGAAGACATTAACAATATAATTTGCATCCTACTACATCATAAGATAAGGTTTCAGAGACGCGTGCAAATTATATGGAGTTGTCAATGGGAGATTTCAATCTCAAACCTACATAATCTGACCCCTTATCAACAAATTTGTCAAATATGTAACTGTGACCTATCTTTTCACCCTACGTGAATGAACCCAAGGTGTTTGAAAAAATGATACATATAATTGTTTATGCAGTTTTTTATGGCACAAAATCTGATAACGAACTAGAAGAATACCTGCAGAGAAAGAAAGAGTGCTATTTGAGGTAAGGAAATCGAAATCTGTCTCAGAGAGCCTAGTTTCCTTCTTTCAGTACACTATCTGCACAGTAAAAATACTTTATAATTTCATAACTTTAAATAATTAAAGTATTATTCATTGAACATATATGTACATATGACACTATAAACATGTTTTCTTTTCTTGCAGAAATTGAGGACTATACAAATCATAGATTACATGCATTGTATATAGACGATGGAAGACAATGCTACACTTATTTTTGTCGTTTTTATAGATTTTTTTGTCATGTAAAACTATCTTTGCTTGTAACCTTTTAAAAGTATCTCCTATAAGTTACTAGAAGTATTCATTAACTTTTTGTTTCAACAGTTACTTGTTTATCTCACCTGTAAACATATTTTCACTAAGATTTTTCTTTCTCGCTGCAATGTCACAGCTATGTTCCACTACAGGTAATTCTGTTCCCACATCAATATTTGAATTTGTACCCAGAAGTTTAGATGAAACAACATGTATATGAAGTGGAGCGCTGAGAAAACTGAGAAAACTAATGCAGGTTTGTGAGAAACGTCCAAAAATGTTGAGTTTCAAAACAACTAACCATAAAAAGCAAATGCAAGAGTAGGTGTTATCCTTTGACTTGTGCTTACCAAATTCATGTACTATATATCATATCTTCCTTCTCAAATCTTCGCTGGGACTTAAGTCACTGTCTCTCTCTGTGTCTCTTGTCTTCTTGTTGCAGTTCTGTCCACACATCACACTTCCCTTTTGCATCCTCAAACTAGATACTACTCATGGCATGAGAGTTTTTCTCAGCGTGACACACTCTTCAAGGAATCGAAAGGCCAAATTCAAAACTTTCTTCAATGAACACCGGATTCCTCATACCCTCTATCCTTCTCCTTCTCCTTCTCACACCCTTCTCAGTTTCATTCTCTCCCACAGATAACTTCCTTCTCAGTTGTGGATCACACAACAATGCTTCCCTCTTCAACAGAGTCTTCACGGGCGATTCCACCAACCCAGGTTCCAATTTTCTCTCTTCAGATCATTCTGTTTCACTCGCATATCAAAAGCCACCTCAGAATTTGCCCACTTTGTACCACACAGCAAGAGTTTTCAGCGGCACAGGGAGCTACAGGTTCAATATGAAGAAAAACGGCACCCACTTTGTGCGTTTTCATTTCTTCCCCTTCAAGACTCAAAGTTTTGATCTAAAATCAGCAAAATTTAGTGTCTTTGTTAATGGGGCTTCTGTGCTGAACAATTTCCAGCCACCTAATGATGTGCTTCTCAAAGAGTTCGTTCTAAACACAGAGTCAAACTTTCTTGAGATTTTGTTTAGGCCTGTTGGTGACTCAGGTTTTGCCTTTGTCAATGCTTTGGAGGTGTTTACTGCCCCTGTGGACTTTGTTATAGATTTTGGAGCCAGGGTCGTTGGTCCTTCTGGGATGGAAGAGTACCGAAACCTTTCATCTCAGGTTTTGGAAACTGTTCATAGGATCAATGTTGGGGGTTTGAAAATAACTCCTTTCAATGACACCCTTTGGAGGACTTGGATTCCTGATGAACATTATTTGGTGTTTAAGGGTGCAGCAAAGCCTGCAGTGAGCACTCACATACCAAATTACCAGAAGGGAGGTGCAACTAGAGAGATTGCACCTGAAAATGTTTACATGACTGCTCAGCAGATGAATAGGGATAACTCAAGTTTGGCTTCTAGGTTCAACATAACCTGGAACTTCCCTGTGTCTCCTGGTGGTGTTCCGCACTTGGTTCGATTGCATTTCTGTGATATTGTTAGTCCTGCTCTCAACTTGCTCTACTTTGATGTGTACATCAATGGGTACATTGCATACAAGGATCTTGATTTGTCAGTGCTTACCATCCACACGCTTGCATCACCTGTCTATGTGGATTTTGTTACAAATTCAGATGACTCGGGTTTTGTTCAAGTGAGTGTTGGTCCTTCCGAGCTAAGCAGTTCCATGAGGATGAATGCTATATTGAATGGTGTAGAGATAATGGAGATGGTGAATGTTGTCAGTACTGAGGTTGTGCATAGGAGGAAGAATTTGTGGCTGTTGGTGGGTTCAGTTGTTGGAGGAATTGCTGTCTTTTTTTTAGTTGTAACTGCTTTTCTACTTGGTACCAAATGCAGGAACAAGAAACCAAAACAAAGGACATTGGAAAGTGTTGGATGGACACCTTTAAGCATGTTTGGAGGGAGTTCCCTCAGTAGAAGCTCCGAGCCTGGTTCTCATGGACTTCTTGGCTTGAAGATCCCTTTTGCTGAAATACAATCAGCAACAAACAACTTCGATAGAAATTTGATTATAGGGTCTGGTGGGTTTGGTATGGTCTACAAAGGAGTGTTCAGAGACAATACAAAGGTTGCTGTCAAGAGAGGCATGCCAGGGTCCAGACAAGGCCTTCCCGAGTTCCAAACTGAGATAACAGTTTTGTCCAAAATTCGCCATCGCCACCTTGTTTCACTGGTTGGTTTCTGTGAAGAAAATTCAGAAATGATACTTGTCTACGAGTATGTAGAAAAGGGTCCGCTGAAGAAGCATTTATATGGCTCATCACGACAAGCACCTCTCTCTTGGAAGCAGCGTCTTGAAATATGCATTGGTGCAGCCAGAGGTCTTCACTATCTTCACACTGGCTTTGCTCAAGGAATCATCCACCGTGACATTAAATCAACCAACATATTGCTTGATGAAGACTACGTGGCCAAAGTTGCTGACTTTGGTCTTTCAAGGTCAGGTCCATGCATTGATGAAACACATGTGAGTACTAATGTGAAAGGTAGTTTTGGTTATCTTGATCCTGAGTATTACCGGAGACAGCAACTTACGGATAAGTCAGATGTTTATTCATTTGGTGTAGTGCTTTTTGAGGTTCTTTGTGGCAGAGCTGCTGTTGATCCACAATTAGCAAGAGAACAGGTGAATTTGGCAGAATGGGCACTTGAATGGCTGAAGAAAGGAATGGTGGACAAAATTGTTGACCCCCATCTTGTTGGACAGGTCCAACAAGACTCCTTAAAGAAATTTTGTGAAACTGCAGAGAAATGTTTGTCTGAGTATGGAGTTGATAGACCAGCTATGGGTGATGTGTTGTGGAATTTGGAGTATGCACTTCAGCTCCAGGAAAGTGGACAACAAAGGGAGCCACATGCCAACACCAGTGCTAGTGAAGCTGCGAGTGTGACCAGTACAGTTATTGCAGGAAATCCTTCTACCAGCACAAGAGCAGAGAGGGATTATGATAATTTTTCTTCTGATGTTAGTACTAGCCAAGTGTTTTCCCAGCTAATGAACAATGAAGGTAGATAGGTGTACCCTAAGGTTGCATACTTTTTTTTTTTTTCTGTCGAGTTTTCTTTTGAAAAACATTGCACCAAAACCATGATTAGCAAGATTTAGTCATGGAAGGCTCCTTATATAGCACTAGTTCATTGATATTTTCTTACAAATGTTGGAATATCTTGTCTGATATTTGAAGATCGCTTAAAATTTTTGCAGTATAATTGATTCATTAATTTTATACAGCAATTGTGTAGTTGTTCTAGAGCTGAATCAGTCAAATTTGTGATGAGCTAGCTATAGGTTGGTGTCCCCTTTGTATGATATATCTGGAATTTCAAGTTCAAAGTTCTAATTTCAATTCCAATCCTCAGGATAGAAGAGAAACTGTAACGTGAAACAAAGACATGTAATAGTTTTGTTTTAGAACATCAACTAGACAAAATGGATTGTAGAAGGTAGGTTGAATTTACATGATGAGTTCATTAATCAGCTTACTTAATAAAGTAGAAAGTAAGTAGAATCTGCTCAATCCCCTGGTAGAAAAAATACATGAAAGTACTAAACACCAGCAGAACACTGCATACTACCATTCTAAATGCATAACATGTTACTTGATTCCTTCAAGAGTGATTCAGACAGCTTAATCACTGACCTCTTCGAACAAAATCAAGAGTGGTAGTCGATGTAACTCTAAAAAGTGAATTTTCTGTAAAAGGTACATACATGGTTTTTCAAACCAGAAAATTTAGAACTGAAATATATCGAAAGTGCAGTTGCATTTCACATGTTAATATTCCACATTTCTTTTCATCTTTTTCTAAAGTTTATGATGGTATTTGTTTCTGAATATATTCTAAAGCTCAGGGAAAGCCGGCCATCACTCTTTTGACACACGTGAATGAGTTGTTTTCCTTTATGCATGAGTTTCATTGGATACAGCAAACAGAAAGCTGTGTTCAATTTTAAAACTAGATGGAAATGGAAGCGTGTAGTCTCCACTAAATAATCTACTAGCTAAATTCTGCTATCCACTTACATAGTGAGGTTTCAGAAATTTTGAATAATGAGAACAAGATTCATATATAAAGGAGTAGTGATACTTTGACATAAGTTACATTCATTTGAAACACATTGAAGATGTAAATAGTTATAAAAAAATGAACTTATTGAATTTATGAAGGAATAGAAATAGTAAAAGATAATAAAAGATAATCTCAAATCGGTGTAAAATATTTTGTTTGTCAAAGTATCATTACTCTGAATAAAAGAGTAGTGTTTTCTTCCATCCTCAGCAAGGGCATGGCATGAAGGCAGATCAATATAAATGTCACCCCATTAACACCATTCTTATTCAATAGTTTCTTAATCACCATTTTTACTTTTTAAAGTTTCTTGTAAGTTAAGAGTTGCTTGGTAAATTTTAGAACATAATGTAAAATCAGTTTAGTCAACAGTAGTTTTATTTTATGATAACGAAATACATTAAGGTATTGAAATATATACACTTAAAGTTTTTAGTTTAAAAATGTAAAAAGATATATTTGTGAACATAAAGATAATTTTAAACATAACTTAGGAATATTTGTGTTATATTTGCATTATTAATGAAATAAAAATAAAAATTTATAAAAGATACAAGATTTGAAAACATCTAAATTATTGTTCAATACTATTTTAAAAGATTAAAAGTTTATTTGAAAACAATATAATGAATAATCTATAAAGTATTTAAATGAATATATTATTGTAACTAAGAATTCAAAACTGATTTCTGATATGAATTTAAAGAAAGAAAAATTATAATATATGAAAAATATAAGTTTATTTATTTATCTATATTATTTACTCATTTCTGATATATTCTTTTATTGTATGTAGTAAAATAAAACCTTACAATGAGTAAAATAATTTAAAATAAACTACATTTGAAAGAATTCTTGAGCAAAGCATTGAAATTGGTACTTAAAACTGATATTTTAAATGAAGGTGATATTCAAAAATGATCTACTGAATAGGTTCCACAAGCTTTAAAAAATCTCCTCCTGATAACTTAATTTAAAGTCACTCTTTTTAAAGTTTTGTTCTGTCGAAATAAATTTCTTATTTTAAAGTTTTTATTTAATTACAACGAAAAAGAAAACATTACAATTCTTTATCTTGTTCTCTTTCTACCTAAAGTTATCATATGACTTGTCAATATTTTTTTCAACTTCCTCAGTAATTACACAAGACAGAAAAATAATATCTTGATTTACAATTTTACTGTTTATTGACTGAAAATTTGATATACATAACTTTTAATATCTTAAAACATATTAAAAGTATTTTTAAGATATCAAAATTATATCTTTAAAAACAGAGTAGAGACATAAAGATCAATGAAGAATATGTTATGGTAAAAGTGAGAGTTAGATATATGGCATGTAATGGTCGGAGAACAAGAACAAGAACAAAGTCATTGTTCCCACACAAACATCTTACATGGTATTGGTCTTGGTGGTATATTTCACAGGTCCTTTCTCTTTCTTTATTTTTTCACAATTTTGACTCTGGTTTTCTCCAGTACCGTTGACTTCCATTCTCAATACTCCTCATGATTTTATCATTATTTCTCATTTTGTGGGATTCATCGCTTTCACCATTTTTTTTTTTGGTTTTGATCCTTGCTGTCTGCCACATACTTGTTGCATATCTTAAGAAAAAGTTCATTTTGTAGGATATGATTGGGTAGAATATAATGTAAGATCATTTCAGATTTTCAATTCTTTTTCAAGTAGTCTTAAGTTTTCTAATTCTAATTAATAGGATTACATTTATTTTATTACTGTTACTGAATTTTTTTAAGTAATTTGTTTGGATCACTACTGAATATTTGATTCTATTAATTTCATTTCCAACATATTATTGGAGTGAGAAATATATGCTAGAAATTCCTATATCAAACATGGACTTTTGATATATTTAAACTGTTCTCTTTTTTAATCTTAAAATAACTATATCCTGATTAAATAAAAAAAAACAAGATATTTATACTGTTTGTAAATTACGTGTCAACTGGAGCATTTATATTGTTTGTAAATTAAAAAAAAATTACGAATCTGCAACAGTAGACTATGGAAGTCAATTCAAATGGAAAATTAGCAGCTATGCATGCAGTTAATTAAAATCATAAAGAAACAAAGTGACAGAACAACAATTAAGCAGAATGTAGCTGACAAGCACACATGGTACGATGATGTACAAAAGACAACCTCCGGTAGAGTAACAGAAGTTTAAGGTTTCATCCAGTACCAACAACGACACAAACAATGCGATTTCAGCATTTCCATTAGAAGAGAATTGTTGCTTCATTTGCATCCTCTGCAATCTGCAGTGACCTAACAGCTTGTGCTGCTATATAATCAACAGAGAATCCAGCAGAACCCCATCCCACTTCTTCATGCTCATTCTTCTCGCATCTGAAAGACCACTCGCCATTTTCAGAAGAAACAGACCATGTGCCACCACCATCTGCATCACCAAAACAAGCTCTTGCTCCACCCATGAAGACCTCAAGTTTCTCAATATTATTCCAACTCTTGCATCCACTCTCATTTATACCAACCTTACACCTATCGTCTGAATCCTCTCCGAGTAAAACTTGCAAAGCCACCGCTTCAGCAATTGCAGCGCCCTCTTCATCAAGTCTCTGTTGCTCCTCTTTCTTCTTCTGCTTCTTTTTCTCCAGTTCAGAAATTATGGCAGCAGAAGTGGCTAGAGCTTTTTCCAAACGCCTCTTTTTCTTTTCAGCCTGTTTAAGACGATCCAACTCATCTTTCACTTGCTTCTTTTTTGCCTTTCCCACATGTTGTTGCCCTTTATTACATGCCATGCTATCCATACAACTCATCATCTATATAAATACTCAAAATAACTTTGGTGAACTCCTATCCTTCAACACAATCTCTTCAGAGCTGTATGCATTTTTCTGCATACAATTCCCCCCCTCTTCCCCTAAACAGTTATGGTAGAATACTAACGTTGTGTTATAGCTTGTAACCACTACACCCACTCAGGTCTGTAGGAGTACCTCGTTTTGCGGAATATACAATCCCAAAAAGAAACAACAGGCGACAACATCAGAGAAAATTCATAAGCACTCATAGACCCATTTGTTGGTCCCATTCTTCTTAACTTCCCACAACCCTTGCATTTACCCATCCTCAAAAAGCTACCAACTTAGGAATAAATTATCACCCCACGGTTACACTCTGATTCCAGAACACCCGTCCCTGCTGCAGTAAAAACAAAAAACACAGCTAAATCGTCACAAAGATAAACAGACATAGTAATTTACCGCAAGAACTGACAAGAAAAACCAAACCAATCCGGGCATGGTCAGAGTTAAAGAGACTACAAATAGGTTCCATGTTTTAGTCATGTAAAACATGTTAGATTAAAAACCATAGATGTGACAGCTTTTGATAGAATCTACGATACTTAAATGCAGAAACAGTAAATCAATACATTCTAGAGTCAAGTACAGGTACAGCCTATATTTGCTGATAAAAAAAAAGTACAGCCTGTATTTGTTAGAGTCATGTTGAACAATGAAAAGTGACGAAGGGTGAAGAGTAATGCGGAAAAACATACTAAACATTTTTAATTCGAAAATTGTAACCTGCATAAGACTTAACTAACAAATTATTCAAAACAAACACACAGAAACCAAGCAAAGGAACATGAGAACAGCTTAAACTTCAAGCAGTGAATTGATTTGATTATTCTCATAGAGAAGAGAAGAATAACCCATTTTCTTCCACTCAAATTTGAATTGTAGTCAGATATAACCTAAACACACACACATACATGTGTGTGGTGTACGTATATATATTGTATGTAAACATGTGTATTACCCTGACCTAACCAGATCCATCCAATTTGTGAGAAAAACTAAACACATTTGAAGTAAAAACCATGCAACCGTACACAACAACACAGTAAGATAAGATCTACTCAACCCGGAATTAAAAAGATAAACTTTCTTCAAAACCAATGACTCCATGACATAATTAAAAACCAGATCAAGGTACCCATTAAGGGAAACTTAAAAAGAAAAGGAGAAAGCATACGAAAGAAAAAAATGCAAACTTGAAATGAGTCAAACCTGGGGGGAATGGCATAGATAACAGAGGAAGAGATCTAACCCAGTGTTGGTTTGGAAGCAAAAATGAAAGAAAAACAGACAAGAAGTAATTGGTGGCAGTGGGAGTGGTTGGATCTATAGAGAACGTAGTTAAGTAGGGAAAAATAAAGAAGGTGAAAATAGGAAAAGATTTTGAAGTTGAAGAGGAAGAGGTAAGTAACTCACTTACACGAGAGGAAGGAGAGAAAACATGAACAATGTCAATCACGAATGGTGATGGGACACGTGTCGATTGATGAGAAAAAGATTGTCTACAAAAATCTTTACTTTTCTTTTTCCTACGGTTACAGCTTGTGTTGGTTGGTGTCGAAGGAACACGTGGACCATTAAGGTGAGTGTGGGGCCCCTCGTCCTAGGAGAAGAATCGAGCATCTTTTTTAAGGGTCAGGGAAGGACGGTTGAGATTCTTTCCTCTTACAGATGCGTTATAGTGTGGAAGCTGTGTAATTTCCACTTTCAGGCGTGACTTCTTTGATCTCTGCTTTGGTTTCACTTTTTTTTGCAATAAAAAGTTAAAGACAGATAATTTCTGTTTAGTTTGATTTGGAGATTTTTTATATTAAATATGTTAAATATAAATTAATTTTCAAAAGAAAATGTCACTCCTTTTCTCACCTCTTCTCACTTGAAATTTTCACATATATAATTAACATAGAAGAAGAGTGAATATAAAAATATCACTGTTACTATTTTGCACTTAAAACAAAAAATAGTTCTATTTGTGAAATGGATTTCGAAATCCGTTTCAGAAAAGTATAAAACGGAATTAAAAATGTGATTGTCGTGAGATATTTTAAAAATGTGGTTGCAACATTTTAGTTTTAAAAAAATTGTATTCTTTAAATACTAAGTTAACATAATAACTAGTTTCCAAATATCTCAAATAGATATTTTTCTTATTTTTTGGTGATTTTCTGGAGCTATTATATTCTTCTTGACTAACCCATACTTATACGCAAAGACTCATGTAATTTGTGGACAAAGACATCGTCTAACTTAACAAAAATGAAAGATTAGAAAAAGAAAAGACAAATTCTTTGTCTAAATAAAAAATCAACGTTCAAGAAAAGAATTGATTGGTCAAGTTGAAGAAAGAATCTGGATAGCCGTTTTTTTTAACGTATTTAACTTCCTTGTATTTTCAGTTCTTAAAAGAAAAAACAACTCGGTCGTCACTTGAGTTACATAAATATTTTTTTGTTAAATTGGACTTTGCATTTGGATCATGTTATGTTATTTTTTTTAGCCAACACAATAAATTATATTTTGTGGTTTTGATTTGTATCTGTATTCTATTAAAGTTTATTTAGATTTTAATTAGAATTATAATATAGTTTTCACTTAAACAAAAAATAAAATAATTGTACTTTTTTAATTAAGTGAACCCGTGAACCAACCCGTTTAACCCACCAATCCGCAGTGGACTGAGTCGGGTTGAAATTTTGTTAGTCCACTAATAAGTGAGTTGAGTTGACTCACTAAGTGATCAATCCATGATGGGTCGAACTGGACCGGACTGAGTTATCCATTTGAGAGCTCTATAATTTTGAAAATTTTGACAAATAAGGAAAAGTGAAAGGTGGTCCAAAACGATGTGGGGCTATTTATAAAGGTGATGAAGTGCAAGAAGCACTCAGGTTGAGAGTTGGGTATTGGTATTAAGTGAATCTAATTGGTGTACTAATGAAACCAGCATATATGTTCTACACGCATCAAAGATTATGATAGAACCAACATAAAGATAACAAAGCAAAAAGCACAATGAATAAGGCTATAATAATCCTCCACAACACCACAATTTGTTTTTCACCTTCCACTCATTTCACACTCCACTCTTATTTTGTCGCCTTTTGTTTTGTTAATTCCAAGGATAAGAACAATCAATTGGGTACAAAATTTACATAATTAAAAAAATATCATTATACAAAAATATTAGTTTTATATTTTTTGAAAGAAGGTGAGACAATATGATTTTGTGATAATTTTAATATCTAGTTTTCATGATTTATAAAAGATTGATTATTTTTTATTAAAGATAGACAGAAAATTTAAGAATATATATATATATATATATATATATATATATATATATATATATATATATCATACCACCCGATCCTAGCAAAACACATGATCAAAGTTTAAATAAATCAAGACAAAAAATGATTTCATGTTTTAATATTATACAAACAAAAAAAAAAAATGTTTACGTGTTTCTAGTCAACCTTATAACATATTATCATGTGCTTGCACCAACTTTTGTGAATTCTAACTTTAGTTGATTAGGTACGTAACATGCATTGATATTTTTTTGTATTATATTGGTTTCTATTAATTTGATAAATGAATTCAGCATGCCCCATACTTTAATAAATTTTATACTATGGTACATATACCCATGGAGGAATCCATCATAATTGATAAGAGAGGATTTTCACTACACGTTTTAAGGGTGTAAGAACTTTTTTTAAAGATATTAAATATATTAAAATTAAAAAAAAAAGTATATGCTTTTGTATTTTTAAATTTCGTGGGCAGGCCCACCATAAATGACAAGTAAGTTGGATCACTTATTCTGATGCACATTGTTTACTTTAAGGATTAAATATAATCATAATATTTATTATAATGATAAAACAATATTTTTTAACCTTTAATGAAAAGTTTCATTTTACGAAATTAGACACTAAATATGGTCCTAATTCAGTAACTGTTATTGATCAATCAATGAGTTTTTATACATAATGAGATTCAACATTGCTAAGTGAACACATAATTAATTAATAACTACATACTTTTAAAAAATTAAAATTAAAAGATTAATTAAAATTTTATTTCCTATGGTAATTGATTTTATTATAAATAAAATATTTATAATATATTTTCACAACTAATTTTTCTTCGTTTACACAAATTTATTTGATTAGGTTGCTCGCTTGTTTGATAAAAATAAAATGAATAATGTTGGGTAAAAAAAAGTTGTTCAATTAACTTGTAGTTTTTTCATTCTATTTGAAATAACGTTTAATCTAATTGCTTGTAATATATTATTATTTCCTTTTTTACCTTTAGTGCTTTAACTAGATTATTTGTTTTAATTTTCTCTATTTTTTCTAAAAAAATAGCAACAAAAGTAATAAGGAGTTTTGTAGCAAAAAAAAAAAGAATAGAAAATTAATTGAAAAACTTAAATCAATAATTATGAAATATATAATTTTGTAATGTATAAAATGATATAATTTTTCCTTTAAATTATTTTTGTGTTTATTTATTAACTATTAATTTTCATCAAACATTCATATCTTACGTGATGCTTACATTACATGTCTTACTCACATTTTATTATATATAATATAAGTAATTAAAAACCAGTAGAAAATATTTGCAAATCATTCTTAAATATTTTAAACGTAATATCAAATCATTTAAACATAAACTATAATCAAACTCAACAAATTAATCACTCTTTATCATCAATTAAATTAAAAAAAATAAGCTAAAAAGTGTTGTTTCTTAAACTTCAATAATCAGTAACATGTTTTGATCTTAAATTAACCATTAATGAAACTATAACCATAAATATTCAACAAAATGAAACAACAGAGAATGTTCCCTGTAAAAGAAACTCACTTGTGTATGGTCACAGAGTCGGCAAAAGATAAATTCCAAAGAACATATAAACGGTGATGCTATTCTCTGCGTCTTCCATAAATGCAAACATAGATTCATTCAGCGTGGAAAATTTATGATTGAAAAAGATGCACATACATGTTCTGTTTGTGTATCTATGAATTTGTAACCTATTTTTTCTGTTAAACATGTTCTGCTATAATATGAATAGGTGTGTAAGAAAACAAAAATGGAATACTTTGATTCATTAGTTGTACTGTTTCTCTTTCTCTACAGACTCAAATATTTCAAACAACTGTAGTTGAAATATGAGTGTGCCATGGTCACGAACCCGACCTTATCCTCCTACTTATCTCTTTCTCTAGCTCTTCAACCCCTCCCACTTCTTCAAGTTCCTGTACCAAATATATTTCATGTTACTCAATAAATAAAAAACTGAGAAGGTTTTTGAACAATTTCTTACTCTGCTTGAGAAGAAAAAATAATATCATAATGAGTAAGGATTTATTTCAAATCTTGTAAATGATATATAATAGAGATTTATTTAAAAACTTAAAAATCTATAAAAGATTAATTTTTTGGTGGGGTCTAAGAACCTAGTTGAACAAAAGAAAATTAGAGAACAGAAGAGGAACGTGGCTCACCCTTGGTCCCAAAAACAGCCCATATGGAACACCGTTGAATTTGTCTGTATGGTGGAGCTGATAATACAAATAACAAAAAAATAATAAATAAATAAATAAATGTGAAGTATATTATATTGACCGAAAATGAAAAAAAAAAAAAAATTACTTGGTGAGCAGCAGCAACTCTTCTGAAGTAGGGCACGTTGGCAATGGGACCCACTGGGAATCTCTTATGAACCAATCCATCGTGGACAAACATGTAGGCCATCCCGAACACCGTGATTCCAAGCCCCTGCTCCAGCACCAAAATGCAATTATTCAAAGTTTTCAGGGGTATTACTGTCAAATTAATTATCATTCTCAATTAACGGATCCCAACGAAACAGTTAATGAAGGGATTAAAAAATAAGATTACGGGAGATACACTTACTGCACCGAAACAGAGGCCAGGGACCAGACCCTTGTGGAAAAGACCGTATGAGAGAAGAGCGATCGCAGGAACAGCGTTAACAATTGCAAAAACATCGTTAAGCTCGAATGGTCCCTCTCTTGGTCGATGGTGCGACTGCAAGGTAACAGTTCCAGTTCATCTTTGATTCAATAAGAAGTTAAGAACTAGCCCTTCGTAAACACGACTTTCATTTTCTAATGAAGGCAAATAAAATATTTGAAGAACTGTTGGAAGCAAGTAAACCTCATGCATGTGCCACAAGGAAGCATGCCAAAGTGCTCTATGAGCCCATCTTGCCCAAAACTCCATGGCCACCTGAAAATTAGACACACCCAATTGATTTCAACGTCTACAATTGAATTACCCAATTGGAAAGTGGTAAAGGGACAGGACTTACGGCAGCTCCCACGGAGAGGGAAAATGTGCCTAACATTTCAGACCAAGGAAAATCTCCACCCTACGCAACACAACCCAATATTCGGATTCAAAAAGCAGCACAAACGGAGAGCGAAAAATGAAAACTTGAACAGCTTTGTTGGTACCTCCATTTGCCAGGAGAATCTGTAATAAACGGCGAAGACTGCCATGGAGGTGACGCCAAAGCTAGACATAACAGCCGCCACGAGGTAAGTGAACCTCTGGGACCTCTTTCTGGCCAATTTCTCTTCCACTCGCGCAGACGCAGATCCAGGATTCAGTTCTTGTTCTTCTTCTTCGTTGGTTTTGATCTGGAGGTTCCGTTTGGGATCCTCCGCGAGGACACAAACGGAGAACCCAGCCGTTCTTCGGGGGGGTCTTAGCCGAAGGATTGTGCTTTGATGGAAAGATTTAAAGGGGTGGAAGAGAAGGGATTGGTTTGGTTTAGGGAGAGGAATTGGCGGTTGGAGCAGATTGTAGGGCTTTAAGTTCGCGGCGGTGGAGAGTCCTGCCGCCATGGAAGGTTGGTGTGTGTGTGATAGAGAGAGAGAGAGGTTTGGGTGATTGTGAAGTGAAGGTTCAGAGGAGGAGGTTGGTTTGATATAGACCACAATTTTGGGGTTAAAAGAAGGAAGGAGATAGTGGTGGTTGGTTCATTTGGGTACAAATATACTGCGTGGAACAACTATAGCTCTGGGAACTTCTTTAAACCTCTTACAACCAACACTTCTCTTAATTGCATCGAAGCCATTGTTTTTTTGTTTTATTATCTATTACGCCTACGTATTTATTTTGATATATATATATATATATATATATATATATATATATATATATATATATATATATAAATAAAAGGTTAATTATAACAATCATCCACCGTCCATGATCATTATTTTAGGGTTTATGCAATATCTATTTGGGTTTTCTCAACGTAGATTTAATCACATTCAATAAATAAAACAATTTTATAATTTTATGTATATTTATATTACGCGTGTAGTGTGTGAATGATTTTACATTTTTTATAATTTTCGGCGGAATTTAAAATAATTAACGTTAAACCAACTTTTAAAATTAGAAAGAAAAAAACATTTCATCACTCTGGTTAATCGAATTGAGATAACACTAATATGTATTAAGATTTTGATACTTTACCAAAGTTCTTGTTAATAAACTTTTAGAAAGTTTTTAACAAACATTTCTCTTCTTTTTTAAACCACAATAAATTATTTAAAAAAATATTGATCCAATTTAATGATGACATATGGACATTATTAAAACTTTGTAAAAAACCTTTTTTTATGTATTGAATTATCTTTCTTTACGCGTATAGATAAGTAATATATTTAGTTATTCATATTATATTATGATGATTCTTTAATTATAAATAACATCTTCCCTTATTTTGCACCACCTAGAGGATTGTGTGTCTCATTAGGTTGTCATTATAAGAAATGTTTCTGCATTACACAACGTTAATGTAGGGAGTGGTGTAAATTATCTGAAGTAGGAAACACTAATTTAGGGAATAATGATCCGAACTATCTAAGATGATTAGGATGATGTTATCCTCAAACCGACATCTTCCTAGCCCACAATGTCAAATATTTGATTCAATATCGTTATACGAAACGGTCAATAACTGATATATGGTTCAAAGTCTTTTAAACTCAAGTTTCCATGATAACTAATAGTATGATAAATTTCTTATATCACTATAATCATCCTAAACCCAAGGAAAGGTCCAAGATAAATAACTTTACAATTTAACTTTTATTCTCATCTTTTAATTTTCTATATATATTAAATAGATGTATTAAATTGTAATATTAATTAATTTTGTTTAATAATATTATATATATTTTCTAAATATAATTGAATTAGAAGTTATATTGTGTACATGATAGTTACAATAATATATATATATATATATATATATATATATATATAATTTTTTTTTTTTGTGTGGACATATGTACGTGTATAAATTATAATTTTAATTTTAACTACGACCTTACGTCAATTCTCATGGATTGACAATATTAAATAGTAACATTTTTTGAATTGTTATATTAAATAATAACATTCTAATGTCAATTTACATTAAGTTTGTAATTTGTTAATTTGATGGTAACGGACCATTCACTGATTAATTAAGAGTTGCATTAATTATTACATGTAACTCATCTTGGACTGATAACGGTAACATTAGACTTATTAGTAAACTTAACACATTAGTAATCGTATATATTAAATACAATTTAGTAATATTATTAGATAATTATTATATATTTATTGAAACACTTTCTCCTTCTCCGTACCAATTTGTTTACACTAATTAAAAGTAACGATTTAAAAAGAAATTATAGAACTAAATCCCACGTTAGTTGAAAAAAAAAAAAGAATAATTATATTAAGTGTTAATGATTATAAATTTAAGACCTAAGTTTCTTAAGGTCATATTCGTACAAGTAGCGACGGACTTGATTGTGACAGGAGAACTTGGCCTTCCAATTTTTTTATATTTATATAAATTAATACCTTGATTGTGTATGAGTTTTGCAGTGAGGATATCCTTGGAACATGACATAAAATTCAAAATCTCAGATCTTTAAAACGTGTATCCTTGGAACACGTTTATTAAAATGTGAGACTCGTAAGATATGCGTATTTGAATAAACATATAATTTTGTAAGAATGTCAAATATAAAAAATATATTAAAATTTTAAAATAACTTAAATATTAATTTATCTATAACAATATATAAAGGGGATTCTCCTTTTTGTGTCCATATTTCAAAATACCCATTTTATCCTTTAAATATGCAATGAAGATTTCCAAAACCTTCTGAATAATTTTTTTTTTATATTTCATAGAATTTAAGACCTTAAGTATTAAATAAAGTACTGAATCATAAGAATATTTATTTTTTAAAAACATCAACAGCTAAATAAAACATGAACTAACATGTGATTCTTCTAAGTTTTTTTTTTTTTTATTAATTTTTTTAAGAATGATGTGACATAATGAAATGTATTGAGTAAATAAGATTTTATATCATAAATCTTGTAATGAAGATGATGTTATATTATTAATATTTATATAATAAATGATATTATTAGTGTACCATATTTAATACTTTACTGAATGTAATTAAGTTCATTAAATCTTTATTAGGCTTATTAACAATTTTAAAATATTAAAATACCATTGTTTCACAAATACGCTTAGTAATCAAATCGTAGATTATTATTATTTCACGGGTTGCATTTTAGTGTTTAAAATTAAAATTTATTGTTTCATAAATCTATTTATCATTAACAAGATAGACAAATTTTGGTTGTTGATCTATTATACCAATTTGGTACATTAATTTTTTTAATAGATCTTAAAATATTAAAATGATTATACATATTTTAAAACGTCAAAGTTGTTATATATTATTATATTATCATAAATATATTCAAAAATATTAAAATCATTGCACCTCATTTATTTTGAAGACACGTTATACATTTTGTTATATTGTTATATTTTGTAAATGTATTTTAAAACATTAAAATTATTATAAATAATTGTAATACAGTATATAGAAAAAATTTAAGAAAAAAAGTTTAAATTATTAATAATTTTTCGTTGAAAGTCTCAAATGTCCTAAAGATATGATTAATTTATAATATAAAAATGAATGTAAATTTCATTTTGTAATAAAGTTGTAGGTTATTTATGGTTTAATGAAATTTGTTGTTTATCGTTCTACCTTTGATTTTTTTTAATTATTATCAAATATATAAAAAAAGTATTTTGTCTTTTCATATCTTATATATTTTATATATTTGCTTCTTTCCTAATTTCTTACTTTTCTTTTAAAATGTTATTAGATCAAAACCCGAATAATTTATAGATATCCCTACTGTTATAATCTTAAATTTAACCCTAACTATTAGATCATTTATTAATATTTAATTTCTCACTCGTGATATATGTGATATAAGAAAAGGTTTTGGAACTTTCACATGAACTTAATATATGACTCATTTATAATACATAAATGACTACAAAATAAAAATAAAATTGAGTTAGTCCCACTACCTAAACTTCTGTGTATCTATATATAGACCTGTCTTCTCTTGTTTACCTCAGCAAAGAAAGTAAACTTGAGTGTGCCACATCTCAAAGAATGAAGATGTGTCCACGACTTGGGAATTTCATTGTAATTTTTTTTTTCTAGTTTAATTTATAGTTTTTCTCATATCTACTCATCCATTTTAGATTTTGATAATTTTCGTAGGCAACTTTTGGATGGTGAATTTTTCATATACCTTATTTCTGGAGGGCTTGGGTCGATGATTTTGTGATGAGTGAAGTGTTATTATTGTGCGCAGGTGAGTGTGATGTCCGTAATTGTGATACTGGGATCAGAAAAAGTGAAGGTTGCAGAATGCAAGGTGGGGAATGGGGGAATTGAATACCCAGCCATTAATTGCAGAAAACACAGTGCAATTTTGACAGATTTTGGTGGAGTTGGTGATGGCGTTACATCCAACACCAAAGCCTTTCGAAATGCAATAAGCAATCTCAGTCATTATTCATCTGACGGAGGCGCACAACTCATCGTGCCACCCGGAAAATGGCTAACGGGACCCTTTAATCTCACAAGCCATTTCACTCTTTTTCTTCACAACAAAGCTCTTATTCTTGCCTCTCAGGTATTTCATTTTTTTTCACCAAATACCATTTTATACCACCCCTACTCCACCAGGATAAATATTTTCATAAATTACACGTTTTTTTTTTCATGTTAGAGATTGATTTTCGAGAGAAATTGAAGTTTGAGTTAGATTTTTATTTTTGACTTAATATTAATATTTTTTATCTATATTTGTAACGATAATTAAGTACTTTTTTATTTATTTTTTACTAATGTCTTTTAAAAGTTTAATGTGGTCGTTTCTATTATGTAAGTTAATATAACACAGAATAAGACCTAGTTAAATAGCAATTGACAACAGTGTTTCGTCATTTTTAATTTGTTATTGTTGAAGATGTTGGTTTTCTTTTAATCACTTCCATTATTACATTGATAGAATGAATCGGAATGGCCTCATCTTCCTGTGTTACCATCTTATGGAAGAGGGAGAGATGCTCCTCATGGAAGGTTTAACAGTCTAATTTTTGGAACTAACCTCACTGATGTCGTAATTACAGGTATCTATCTATTACACTTCATCTTCTCCGTACAAAACACAATCGTAAAATCGATCTGAGCAGTTTAAATTTGGTGTTTAGGTCAAAATGGTTCCGTTGATGGACAAGGAGCTTATTGGTGGAAGAAATTCCATAACAAAAAATTGAATCTCACTAGGCCATACATGATCGAGCTCATGTACTCTGATCAAATCCAGATTTCTTCTCTCACTTTACTCAACTCTCCATCCTATTTTATCCATCCAGTTTACAGCAGGTTATTAGATAACCCTTTTTTCTTCTTCAAAAATTTCTTAATTCTTTTCTTGTTTTCTGCATTCTTGTTCTGCTAATTTCACAAGGATTTATGTG
>Ga0214545_1004549_pt1 | contig 25847 bp, 21 predicted proteins | sample CNSS4metaG_FD_160064 | JGI IMG/M metagenome (GOLD analysis project Ga0214545, IMG submission 160064) | Root nodule microbial communities from cowpea collected in UCLA plant growth center, Los Angeles, California, USA - CNSS4 | ecosystem: Host-associated > Plants > Roots > Nodule | place: USA... | reverse complement strand
ATATATATATATACAATGGGATGGAACAATATAGAGTCGGATTTTTCTATCTTATACTCATTCTGTGAGAAAATAATTATCCTTTTCTTCATACTCAAACCTAACATATATTAATTTTGTCTCATCCTCTTTCCAACCGAGTAACAAGTATATACTTGTATTCATATATGTTTTTTTATTATTCAATATTAATTAATTAATTTTTATAAAATTGTACAAAATTATGATAAAATAAATATAATATTATTAAATATTTAATATTAAAAGGAAGTTTGTTTCTTCAATATCAAATATTTAGAAATATATTGTAATTATATACATTTCAAATTAGAATACCAAATAAAAGGAAAACAAATATTCAGATTAAAAAATATTTTAAATTTACTTCAGTTTTTTAAATTCTAATGAATTCTATTTTTTTATACACCAATAAAAGTTATAATACATTACTTTATCAAAATCACACTAGCAACATAAATTAAACTAATAATAATAGGATTTTTAACATAGATCTTTTAGATCTTTCATCTTTTGAACATCAATGTATGTTGGATGGTGATAAAAAAAGATTCATGACAATTGCATTAAACTATTATATTATTGTAAATAAAATTTATTTATACAATTATCATGATAAAATTACATGTATAATAATGAGTTAGAAAATAAAAATAATTATATAAAAAATATCAAAATAGTATTTTACATGATAAAAATAAACAACAAATAAAAATATTAAAAAAATGATTATATGTGTGTCTTAGAAACAATTTGAGAAACCATTGAATGAAATCACACAAAGAAAAACAAATATATAATTAAGGGTATGATAAGATGAAAAATACCTTAGAGATATAAGAAATCTTTTCAAATATCAACCTAATTTATGGTTGAGAGATACGAAAATGGTTTTGGCGAAACAAAAGAGTTCTTCAGATGAAACAAAAATTAATAATACTAAAATAAAGAAGATAATTTTTTTATATAATCTAGTATGGGAAAGATTTGTGTTGTTGAACACTCAAATTGACAGTGTTAAACATTCTAATGCGAAAAGAAAATATAAAATAAATAAAAATATTAAAAGAGAGTAGAAATGTTCAAATGCAAGACACAAAAAAATATTTAATTGACATACATAATTTGAACATAATTACATAAAAGTTGTGGTAAGACGAAAAATATCGTGGAGATGCAAAAGATATTTTGACAAGCCAAACAATTATACGAAATAAAAAATAGAAAGTGTGGAGTGTGTGTGTGTATATATATATATATATATATATATATATATATATATATATATAAGGTTACTTAATATATTATGAGTATTTTAATAATTTAAATAGGGACGAGATAAGGCGGGATAGGTATTATGGTAATATGGGGACGGGGAGGGAGTGGATATGTACATTCTCATCTCCATAATTGAAAAAGTTGGAAGTTGGGAATTCTCCATACTACCAAGTCAATGTAGGGGATTTTTTATCAAAACAGGAACATGTTCAGGCAATACCTACAAGACGGGTTTATTTGTCATTTATAGGTATATGTGAACTTTGTTAGTTGTGTTTAGAAAGTTTACAATTTTGTCCAGAAAAATTGCATTGTATGAAAATTTTGAATTTTTGTTTGAAATTTTTTACAAAGGATTGCAGTTTTTGTAAAAAAAAAATTTACATGTTGAATAATAATACTTTTATTATGTATCTATGGATGTAGGTTTTGAGAAGTTAAATTTATTTTGTTCTTTTATTTCTATTCTTATTTGTAAATGTGCTTTTATTTGTGTGATTTTCAACACATCAATTAAATGTGTTCTATCTCCTCATTCTCTTCTAAGTTTTTTATTGCAATGCCTTTATCAAAATTTTGATAGCCGATGTTGGTTTTCTATTATTTTTTTATGGGATAAATCATGTTGTGGTGAAGATGCACTAAATCAAGTTGAATGATATATCCATGTTAAAAGAATAACAAGAAACTTAGTGCAAAATACGTTATTGAAACAAATTTGATAAAATTATAAAATACTTTTAAATTATAAAAAAATAAATAGTTAAGTTTAAAAATATTTCAAATATCTCTTTACTTCCTTTATTTAAATTCTAACAAAATCTCTTTTCTTATACGATACTAAAAATTATAATATACCACTTGAACATGTGGTTTATTTAAATTCTAACAAAATCTCTTTTCTTATACGATACTAAAAATTATAATATACCACTTGAACATGTGGTAGGTTTTGTATCTTTCATATAACTTTTACCCATTGTAAATCTGTTGTATCTTTTTATTTAGTGTCATTGTTTTATGTGTGTATCCCAAGTGTTTCATTCAATATATTTTCTATTATTGATCAAAACAAATTTGAAAATTCGTACAAAGAATAAATATTAAACTAATAATAATTTAAAAGTAACATATATTTTTTATTTTTTAAATTTTATATACGTTAATGGTAATAAATTATTATATTATAATAAATGAAATGTTTTTATATGAATGTAATGATAAAATTAGACTTATGAAAATGAGTTGGAAAATAATTAAAAAAAATTATCAAAACAATATTCTATATTATAAAAATAAATAACAAACAAAAATATATTAAAAAAAAGTAAAAAAAGATCAAATACGTCATAGAAATAATTTAATACACAATTAAAGAAAAATCAAACAAAGAAAAACAAATATATAATTAAGGGTATGATAAGACGTGATAAGTACCTTGGTGACTTAAAAAACCTTTTTAAATATCAAATTAGTTAAACCGATGAGAGATCATATAAATTTTAGCAAAAGAAAATTCTTTAAATCAAACAAAAGTTAAGGATAAAAGAGAATAAAGAAGATAAGTTTTTCATATTACCTAGTAAAAGTATGATTTATTCGATTGAACACTTGAAATTGAAAGTCAACAATTCTCATGTAAAAAAAATATTAAAAGGAAAATTATTTGATTTATTGTAAGCGCCAAAATGTTGAAAACATAAATTGAACTCAAACTTTACATCTCCAAATCCAAAATAAATCCAGAGTACAAAAATAGTAAAAATAATTGTAGAATTAAAAATCCCCAAGCTGTCATGCTTTGTCGCTAAGTCTCACCAGCACCTCCTGCAACATCATCTGCTCCCATGTAACGAGTTACATGATCATCGCCAAACGCACACAGATAGGGTGAGCTTAAAAGAATAAAAATGCATTATAATGTACATTACAATAACAATTTAAAACCCCTAACACTTCTGATACACCTAAAACTCAGACCCAAACATTCACATCTTCCCTTGGACGCCCCTTGATCCTACACCCTTTGATGAATACATTGGTCGATACTTGCTGCCACGAGTGTCCAATCACCCCTATGACTACAGGCCACCATCTACAGTCCACATGCGAAAATGATCTTGTTATGGACTACAATTTGCAACACCAAGTGGACTTCCCCAACACAAACCGCAATTCGTATTATTCCTAAGACTACCAAACTTGTAACATCCCGATCGGATATTACGGTTTTATATAAGAAAATAAAATAAGAAAATAAAATCTCATTAATTATAAATCCATTTCCCAAAAACACGGGAAATTTCAACTTTTATTTAGTAATAAATGTTCTCAAAATCTCTATCATAACTCAATATAAAATCCATAATAAAAACCAAGTCTAATAATGTAAATTATTACAACTATTCCAAAACTTAATAAAAAAACTGATAAAAACTCTTCCCAAGTCTAGCCCCGCTCCGGCTCTAAGCCTCACTAGATCCACCTACAACATCATCTGCTCCCGTGTACCATGTACACGATCATTGCCAAACACAAGCAGATAGGGTGAACTAACAAAATAAACATATATATATATATATATATATATATATATGGCACAATTATACAAATCACACAATCACACCAAAGGAATTCCATCCTTTGATATCACATGGCCACCACCATTTTAATTGTGTTCTACGTCTTCTAGTGAATACCTCAAGGTGTCTTGCTACCATACCTATCGGCCACAACCGATAGAGCACGTGCAGGAAACCATGCTACGGATCATACACCGTAATGCCAGGTGGAGTTCCCATATACGAACATAGTCTGTAACGTCCCAAGACTACCAAACTCGTCAGCTAATTACTGAGGAGGGCAATCTATTTGGACCCATCCGTACAGGCCACAACCAGCACACTCACACCGGTAACACTCGCCAACCTGAGCTCAACTCAAGGGTTCCTCGTGTTCATCCGCCATCTCGAGCTCAACTCGAGGGATGCCATTCCAAGCTCAACTCGAGGAATGCCACGTGCTTAACCCTTATCCCGAGCTCAACTCAAGGGATACGTTCCGAGCCACAACTCAAGGAACACTAGCAAGCCGACCTTTAAGATATCCTAGAAGCCTTGTAGATCACACACATCATAACAAGCATAGCCACAATCTGTTGTCGCAAAACCGCCTGGTGTTGCTCACGAGGTGCCATGCGTTGTTCGCCTCCAGACCGCCTGGCAGGGGACACGTACCGCCAGGCGCAAACGCGCCTCTGATGCCCATGCCTGCAGTTATCGCCTGGCAGAACAATCCTCACCGTCAGGCGTCACACGTTCCAGTAGCCACTAGTTTTGAAACTACCGCCTGACAGCTCCAAACCTTCCGCCAGGCAAAACATCAGTACAACGAGTTGCACTGGTTATTCCCTTGTAGTTTGATTTTTCCCAAGTTCGTGTAAGTGCTACAACCAAATTTCCACCTCTATTCCCATAACAATTCCTTGTACCCATGTACTACTTTCATATACATGTAAGGGTATCCCCAACTCCAACCATGTTATTTCAGCCATTTGCCACAAAGCTATTCCCTTCCAAGGGCTCTAAAACAGTTAGGTAACATCCATGTGTTCCCCGCCTCAATCCAGCACATATATATATATATATATATATATATATATATATATATATATATATATATATATATATATATATATATATATATATATACATATATATATATATATATATATATTCGTTTATGGTCCTAGCAGCACTTTAATATTTACATTACCCATGATAGCTCCCTGTAGTACCCCTTAATGTTCCATAAACTCTTTTATACGCAAATATGATCAATTCGCTTACAAGATAAATTGTGAAACCAGCAATCGTGCATAACATATATCTCTCGCTAATGACCTCCAAATAAAATCTCCACCGTTCAAAGTGAAGAGCTACATGTTATGGACCACTTGTCAAAATTTCACCTAAATCGAACGGTTAACGAACCGGGAATTGCAGTTTTACGAAAATTGCACAAATCAGAAAAAATGGTGGTGCCTAGCGCCTAGCAATCAGGAACCTTGTGCCTGGCGGTACAAAGTTAGCGCTAGGCGATTCCTGTTCCGCAAAAATACAAAAAATAGCGTTTTTCGTAATCAGAACACCACACATCTCTAATGAAAATAATAATAATAAAATGAAATGAAAAATAATAATAAAATAGTAATACTAATAAGATAAAATAATAATAATAAAATAAAACAATAATAATAAAATAAAACAATAATAATAAAACAATAATAATGATAATAAAATCATCATTAAAATAAAACAATGATAATAATAAAAATAATAGTAAAATAATAATAATAATAATAATAATAATAATAGTAAATAATAATCATAATTGTTTTGTATATAGAAGAAAAAATTTAAACATCACGTCAAGGTAAAAAGAAGAATCATAATAATCATAGCAGTGATGAGTTCACAAAGACAACTCAATACAATGGAAACCACAAGCACACATATACTCTCTGTAAAACCACATACAACAATTATAAAATAATAATAATTGTTATATAGAAAATAATTATGATTATTATTTACTATTGTTATTATTATTTTACTATTATTTTTATTATTATCATTGTTTTATTTTAATGATGATTTTATAATCATTATTATTGATTTATTTTATTATTATTATTTTATCTTATTAGTATTACTATATTATTATTATTTTTCATTTAATCTTATTTTTATTTTCATTATTATTATTTTTATTTTTTATAGTTTCGTTTTATTATTATTATAATTATTATTATTTATATTATTATTATTATTTTGATTATTATTATTCTTATTCTTATTATTATTAATAATTTTATTTTATAATTATTTTTATTAGTATTATTACTTAATTTTATTTTCCTAGGGGTCCCACGAAAAAGCTATAGTTCACACTTTTATCATGTAATACAACTCCTCTAGGGCAAGATTCAACATTAAATAAAAAGGTTTGCAAAGATAATGTACCAAAATACGACATGAACAAGGAAAGGAAAATTAGAACACACCCCATGATTATTTATGCAGCATCAAAAGGTGTGGTGTGGTATATAAGGAACGAAACAAAACCAGGTAACCAGTCCCAACGTGACTCCTCCCGCAACACCAAGAACTAACCCGACTCCAAGGATGTTAATTGTAATTTGAAATAAAGAATTATCTAGAAGTCTCTTAGTTTCCCTAAAATAAGGTCTAGAAATTCTAGAATGTCCTAATTAATGAAGGATGTAGAAAATTCCATAGTGGAGCATTAATTAGAGAAGCTCCTAGAAATGAGTCTAGATCTCTCCATTAGCTCCTATAAATACCTCGTTGTACTTGGCATTTTCAATCAAGGAAATTTGAGTTCTCTCTTTTAAATATCACCTCTTCCTCTAACAAAGGATACCCTTACGTGGCCACTTAAACATCCAAAACCAGCGCCCCTACACCAGCTTTGAATGTCCCCACAACTCACGTAACACTTGGGAGAATCACCCCAAAAGAAACATCCAATTGGGCTAGGAAGTGGGTTGATTCCCATAACTCATACAACACCAGGAATCCCTCAAAGCCAGACGCATAGCAGCAAAGAAGATAGGATATCGGACATCTCATCTCACATGAAAGGGATTTTCACTTCCTGTTAAATGGAAAGGATCATGTCAATGGAACCATGCGTTCCATTTGCGTGATATGTACACACACACAATAGATAAAAAAAACCAAAGTATAAAGAAAGCAAAAGAAAAGTTAAAACCCCAACATTAGTTTATGGAAACAAACCGTAACCAAGCAACACCAATCACCAATTCAATCACGCAGACATCAGTACATATGCGCTCACAACTCATCCAAACCCAACACAACCACAAGCAAGCCACTTTTAAGCATCAAATAACAACGATAACAGAAAAGAAAGAAAGCTTCAAACAAAAACAAAAAACAAACTCAGCTACCCCTAACCTGTAAATCCCACCAAAATTGCTCCATTAATGTTCTTCCTTGCTCCCACATTGATCCCCACTCTTGAGACCTTCTCTTAGACGCTTCAATATCAGGCGACTTTATTTATAATGATCCGACAATTTGTTCTAGTAAAACCATTTGATAGTCTCTAAAATTCGTTTATAGCTGTCTTTAGCATTAACACATTGACTAATTAGTTTAAATTTATCATTATTATTAAAATATGACTAAATGAAATCTAATTAAAACTACAATGATGAAATTATTTTCTAAAATTAGAGACATCAAGATCAAAGATTAATTCAAAAAATTATATATCTATATTAAAAATGTTTTAAATGATAAATAGTCAAAATTTTCACTCAATATAGAAATATGCAATGATCACTGATGCAACACGAAACATATTTAATTTAAATGCTAACTTATATAGCTGCATAGTTTCCTTTTTCAGTGAGAAATTTGAACATTGAAGACTCCTATGGATAAGCATCTTACAATTAAACATTCATCTCAATCTCAAAGAAGAAAGTGTTGAAGCTAAATTTAAATGAAATCATATCATTTATGAAGGACTGCAAGTATGTAGAAAACCCTTTAAGATTTGATCAAGCAATGGAAAATTAATTAAGAATAAAAGATTAGCAACCACTCAACAATCAAATTTAAAAGAGCTACTATATATTCATATTTCTTTCAAGAAATGAAGTAACAACAAGAGAGAGAGAGAGAGAAATATACAAAGAAATACATGGTTTAAATCAAATGATATAACACCCTGAGTCTAATGACTTTAAATGCTTTTGATGATAACATAAACTATCAAGAATAGTTTGCAAATACTGTGTACATAACATATTTTGAAGTTTTTTGCAGGAACCATATATCAAGTGATAAGAAAATCACTAGACAAAAGAATATTTTTAAGCCTATCAAATTATGCAGGTTGAGCAAGTTAAACATTGCAACATCCTTGACAACTTTGAAATTTTCCTTGTGTTTAGATTGTACTCTCGTATTGAGAGTATTGTTCTCATCATTATTCAAGTAGAGAATTCCTAATCTCTAGGGGAGATTAAGAAGGTATACCTATAGAGCTTTATAGAGCTTGATACTCATGTGATAACTAGAAAGGTTGATACTCATGTAATACCCAAAGAGGTTAAACATCGTGTCATAACTAGAAAGGTAGATACTTGTGTGATACCTAGAGAGGTTGATACTCGTGTGATACCTGAAGTATTGTCATAAAAGCTTGGTTATAGTGGTTTGATGAATTCTAGAAGATTGAAGAATTTGAAGATTTTTGTAATCGTGTCCTTGATTAGTTTAGTTTGTTTAGCTTGTATCTATGAGTTATTTAATCTATTAAAAAGAGTGTTTACCAGGTTAAATGTCATTTATATATAGAGATGTGATTAACGTATTAAATCCGCTAAAATAACTAATAATCAGCTAATTTCACTAAGATAAGTGCAATCAACCGATTGGTCATTATTTTTAACCAACTTAATATGTAAGTTAGCATAGTCTATATATTCAGACCTTTGCTCTTTGAGAAGAAAGTCTTTTTTTCTCTGGAAAATCTTTTGGACATATCATCAAACACTTTTCAAGAGAGAGTTGGAGGTGTTAAATCTATGAGAACTTGTTCATGGTGCTTGGATATGTGATTGTCTACATCTTGGTCTTGGAAGAAGATTCTTTGATTAGCTAGGGAGAGCTAATCATGTAGGTTTTGTTAATCATGTGTGTTGTTTCCTGTATCTAGTGTGATTCCAGGTTTGCAAGAGTGTGTCTTGCTATTAGGTGTGTCTCTTCTTGTAGGTGTTTCAAGAAGTTTATGGTTGTTTATGTTTCAAGAAATTGTCTAGAAAGAAATCTTGTAATTTCTTGATATAGTGGAAAGTCAAGTTCAGATTGTTTTGGCTAAACTAGTTGTAACTCTTATGAGGGAACCAATATAAAAAAATTGTATGCCTCATTATTCTTTTTTTTATCAATTTGTAATTTCTTCATCTTTATATCAAGAAATTAAATAAGTTGAAATTGTATGACAAACTTAAATATGATTTGAGTGTATAATCAAATCATTTGTCATTCTAAAATAATCTTGATCAATCTTTGGTAAAATAAATTGATTGTGTTTGTCACAACTTGCTTTGCGAAAATAACCAAGTAATATGTCAAAAATAACCAAGTAATATGTTAGAACTTTAACTACCTATTTTCTTATTTCAATCAGTTAAAATGTGTGTTTAGTAATAATGTGTGTCACAACCGGAATCGCGACGGGAAGGCGAACCAAAAAAGAAAACGGGTTTAAAATGATATTGGGAGTCGTCACCACAGTTATTTTTGGAAAACTATGGAAAACCATAAAATAAAGAAAGTCTGCGAAAAACCAAATTTTGGATTCGGGAGTCGGTTACGCGTAGGGAAGGTGTTAGCACCCTACGTGCCCGCCCAAGGGCGGTACCTTTAATTAAAAATGCAAAGTTGATGTGGTTTTCAAAATGTTAATTTTCCCCCCAAAAGAAATATAATAAGACAAAAAAAGCTAAAAAGAAACAAAAATATTTTTTTTTAATTTTTTGGGCCCGACAAGGATTGACCTTGGTCCTACGTATTCTCATTAAGGATGAGAAATCAGGGTTACGTAGTTCTTTAAAAGATATTTGAAAAACAGTTGAGAAGAAGCTTTGATTTTTTATAGGTGAACCTGACAAAGACTGGCCTTGCTCCTACGTATCTCACGGTGGAGAATCAAGGATTACGTAGTTCTTAAAAACGACATTTTTGTTTGAAAATATTGATACTTTTATATTTTTATATTTTGTATTTTTTTGGTGTTTCTTAATTACTTGAAAATATGTGTCATATGACGCGACCGATCGGACAGACACTAAAAGAGAAAGAAAACCATTTTTGATATTTTTGAAAATGAGTGTCACACGGTGCGGGCGACCGGGCAAACACAACAAAACAAAAGAGAACATTTTTCGTTTTTAGATTTTTTTCTATTTTTTTGTAATTTTTTATAATTTAAAATATTTTCATTTTCTCTTTTTAAAATAAAAATAATATTAAATAAATAAATAACAAATAAGGATAAAAATAAAAATAACAAAAAATAACAAAAAAATAACAAAAAGAATAAAAGAAAGATAGAAAAATAATAATAATAATGATAATAGGGTGCATGAGTAATGTGTGAGGTGCGTGAAGTGAACATAAAACACAGGCCCAAAATAAGATAAGCATAAACAGGGGTGCAAGGTTATCAATTATGGTGGTGCGCAAAGTAAAACATGAAACAAGTGTGGCAGGGGTGTGAGGTTAGTAAACATCAGGGGTACTCACAGTAAAATTAAAACAGGGGTGCAAGATAAAGGAAAAGGGGTGCGAGATAAAGGAAAAGGGGTGCACAAAGACAAAAATGGGGGGTGTAGGGATTAAGAATGGGAGTTCACGACATAAAGATGGGCCTGCCAGCCCAAACCCAACCTTTTATTATTATTTTTTTAAGACATCATAAACCCTAATAGGTTTATTTCTGTTTCTCTTTCTTTCGCAGCCGCCACACCACCATGCCACCACACCACACCACCATGCCACCGCGCCACCGCCGGCGAGACCCGCAGTCGTCGATGCCAGCCACCACCGGAGGCGTCGCCGACGAGAACCCAAGTCCCTAAATCCTCGCGCTTCGTTTCTTCTCCCGCACGCGAGACAGTGTCGTGACCACCACCACCGGAGCAACACCGTCGACACCGCTCTTCACCAGTGGTTTCGTCGACGTCGAGGCCTCTTTCTCAATCCGCGTCGTGATCGGGACACCAACTTCAGGGCCAACTGTCGGGCCTCCACCTCCGTTAGAAGCTTCAACTCGTCACCAGTGATGCTGCCGGCGATTCTTTTTCGTCTCTTGGTTTTACCGTTTCCGATGGCATGGAATGGAAGGGGGTTTGGTTTTAGTTCTTGTGGTTGGGGTGTGATGGTCAGGATGAGGGTGGAAGAAAGGGATTAAGGCTTTGAATGTTATTCGGGGATGGAGGTCCGTTAGTGGCTCTTTGGAAGAAGATTGGGTCTCTGTTTTCTTGATTTTACGCAGGTGAGCAACGAAGACAAAACAAGAAATAGGATGGTGTTGTATGGTAGCCATTATTCGACAATGGACAAGTAAGAAAAAAAATTGTACTCTGTTCTTTATTATTTTTACGCAGGTGCGATGGGAATAAACAAAATAAATAATAGATGTAACTATGCTCACCTCAAATCATCTCTCATCCATACATTCATGAACATCAATATCAAATCACGTTAACAGAAGCTCCAATTCGTACATCCATGAACATCAACAGCAACATCAAGTCACGGTAACATAAGCTAAGAAGGAGTTAAGAACACTTACCGTGAAAATAAAACTTAATGCATTAACAGCTTTGCTTCCGTTTTCAATTTTGACTCCTCTCCCTCTCAAATTTCTAGTGCCTTCTCCCCTCTGTAGTAATCCAAAAAAAAAGAGCCCCTTTTTCACGAATCTTCCCCTTTTTATTTTGTAACTATCTCCTTTGTTCTGTTCACTCTTCTCTGCACCTTCCAATCTCGAAATTTGAGACAAGGTTGAGAGCAGATGTTGCTTCCTGCTTCTTCAGCCATCATGACCATGTTACATGTCATTGCCAATACAAAACCATGATAGCATAGCAGACATGAGTCTGATAACAGAGAGATCTCACGTTACCTCTACCTTTCTTTTCCTTTTTTTCTTTTTCTTTTTTTTTCTTTCTTTTTGTTGTTTTTTTATTAAACTAGAATGAGAGACGTAAAACAAAAAAAGGAGCTATAATAATATAAAGGAAAATAATGTAACAATAAAAATAATGAGCCTAAAGAAATAAATAAATAAATTAAATTAAAAATAAAATAAATAAAATAATAAAAATAAATAAAATAAAATAAACATAGATATTTATTTTTTTCTCAAACTAAAACATATTTTTTTACCCTTTTCTTTTATTTTATTAATTATTCTTTTATTTATTCTTCTCAATTGAACTTTAATTAATTAATTTTTGTTTATTATTTTTATCATTGTTACCCGGACGAAATTGGGTGTTGACAGTTGTCCCTCTTTACTTAGATTTTACTTGATAATATAAAATTTTAACTTTCATAGGTTATCAAGGTAAAAGATGAGTAAAGATAAAAATACTAATTTCGTTTAGGTTTCAAAGGAAAAGAGGAAAAAAAACAAATCAATCATATACAATGAACAATTCAAAGAAGAGGGTCGTGATCCAAAGAAGAAAACAGACTCGACCATTCCGAAGGAGAGGGTTCCATTGTGACAAAGAAATCAATGACCATTCCATTGGAGAGGGCCTTGACGTGAAGAAGGAAATAAATGACCATTCCATTGGAGAGGACCTTGATGTAAACATAAGAAAATCAATGACCATTCCATCGGAGAGGACCTTGATGTAAATATAAGAAAATCAATGACCATTGCATCGGAGAGGGCCTTGATGTAAACATAAGAAAATCAATGACCATTCCATTGGAAAGGGCCTTGATGTGAAGAAAGAAATCAATGACCATTCCATTGGAGAGGGCCTTGATGTAAACAAAGAAATCAATGACCATTCCATTAGAGAGGGCCTTGATGTAACAAAGAAATCAATGACCATTCCATCGGAGAGGGCCTTGTGTTAAGAAAGAAATCAATGACCATTCCATTGGAGAGGGCCTTGATGTGAACAAAGAAATCAATGACCATTCCATTGGAGAGGGCCTTGATGTGAAGAAAGAAAATAATGACCATTCCATCGGAGAGGGCCTTGATGTAAACATAAGAAAATCAATAACCATTCCATCGGATAGGGCTTTGATGTAAACATAAGAAAATCAATGACCATTCCATCGGAGATGGCCTTGATGTGAAGAAAGAAATCAATGACCATTCCATTGGAGAGGGCCTTGATGTGAAGAAAGAAATCAATGACCATTCCATTGGAGAGGGTCTATATATGAAAGGAGAACCCGAAGTTTGATTTTGATGTGTCAGTAAACACTACTTGAATGCTTAGCACCGGCAAGATTCAATCTTTAGGCAAATGATGTAATGCGGTGAGGATGCATAAATGCATGGATGCATGGATAAAATTTATAGGAAGCTTTATTTTTTTGCCTTTTATTTATTAATTTTTTTTCCACGACACCCTCCAAAAATGAGTCTGCTTTTGGTGAATGTACCTGTGATGCCTCGTTGGTATGCATATACTTTTATTCCTTTTTTTGTTTATTATTCTCTTTACAAACTCAGCGTGACATCTATTGCTTTAAATTTATGGAGAGAACAAATGGTGTTTATTTAATGAAAAACAAAGCAGAATACAACAAAATTTGGAGACAATGTCAATACCCCCTAGTAGCACTTCCTATCAAGGAATCATCATGTATAAAATTTTTTGACCGCATCAGAATTGATCGGTAACGGTAACTCCTCTCCATCCATCCTTGTGAGAATTAGTGCCCCACCAGAAAATGCTTTCTTCACCACATACGTGCCTTCATAATTTGGAGTCCACTTGCCCCTATGATCCTTTTGTATAGGTAAGATCTTTTTCAAGACTAGCTTGCCTTCATGGAACTCTCTAGGGCGCACCCTTTTGTCGAATGCTTTTTTCATCCTTCTTTGGTATAACTATCCATGACACACTACTGCTAGCCTTTTTTCCTCAATGAGATTAAGCTGGTCAAATCGGGCCTGAACCCATTTTGCATTTCCAATTGGGTCTCCATTAACACTCGTATGGATGGGATTTCTACTTCGAAGGGTATTACTGCCTCCATTCCGTACACCAGAGATAAAGGTGTTGCCCTAGTTGATGTACGTACTGAGGTGCAATACCCATGCAAAGAAAATGGAAGCATCTCATGTCAGTCTTTATACGTGACCACCATTTTCTGTAAAATTTTCTTGATATTCTTATTAGCAGCCTCGATTGCCCCATTCATCTTTGGACGATCAGGAGAAGAATTATGATGTTGAATTTTAAATCCTTCACACAATTCAGCCATCATTTGATTATTCAGATTGGTGGCATTATCAGTGATTATCTTGCTAGGCAACCCGTACCTACAAATTAACTCTCTTTTTATGAATTTAGTCACAACTTTCCTAGTCACACTAGCGTAGGAAGCAGCTTCCACCCATTTAGTGAAATAATCAATTGCAACTAGAATGAAGCGATGTCCGTTTGAGACTTTTGGCTCTATAGCTCCGATGACATCTATCCCCCACATTGAAAATGGCCATGGGGCAAACATTAAGTTTAAAGTAGTGGGTGCCGTATTGATATTATCTGCATACTTCTGACATTTCTCGCACTTTCTCACGTGCGTGCAACAATCATTCTCCATAGTCAACCAAAAGTAACCAGCCCTCAAGATCTTTCTAGCCATCGAGTGTCCATTCATGTGTGTGCCAAAAGTTCCTTCATGAACTTCCTCCAATATTGACTCGGCCTCTTTTGCATCCACGCATCGAAGGAGAACCATATCATGATTTCTCTTGTACAACACATCCCCACTCAGGATAAAATTTGCAGCCAACCTTCTCAGTGTCCTTTTATCATTCTCAGATGCTTCTTCAGGGTATTCTCTGGTTTTTATATAGCGTTTAATATCAAAATACCACGGCTTACCGTCTAACTCTTCTTCAATAAAATGGCAATATGCTGGCCCTTCATGGCTCTTCATTTGGATCATCGGCATTACCCCATCCTGATTAATCTTGAACATCGATGATAAAGTAGCTAAGGCATCTGCCAATTGGTTATCCTCTCGCGGAATATGGTGGAATTTAATGAAATCAAAATACTCCACCAATTCCATGATATAAGTTTTGTAGGGAATCAACTTCTGATCCCTAGTTTCCCATTCTCCCCTTAGTTGATGGATAACCAACGCTGAATCTCCATATACATTCAAAAATTTTGCCTTTGACTCAATTGCGGCTTGGATGCCCATAGCCATTCAGCGATATTATTTGTGCAATTAAAACACAACCTTGCTGTCATCGGAATGTATTGGTTTTCTGGAGATATTAGTATTGCCCATATACCATGTCCCATGACGTTAGAAGCCCCGTCGAATAATAACGTCCATTTCTTTATGTTCTCATCTTCTTGGTCATCTTCAAACAAGGCCATGATGTCCTCATCAGGAAATTCGGGTTGCATCGACTGGTAATCGTTAACGGGTTGTTGGGCCAGATATTTAGCCAAAGCACTACCCTTGATGGACTTTTAAGTGACATACACAATGTCATATTCTGACAATAGCATTTGCCACCGGGCTATCCTTCCAGTGAGAGTGGGATTTTCAAAAATATACTTGATAGGGTTAGTCTTGGATATCAACCAGGTAGAATGACTCAACATGTATTGTCTTAGACGATGGGCAGCCCATGCCAATGTGCAACAAGTTTGTTCTAAACACGAGTATTGCTGTTCACATTCCGTGAACTTCTTGCTCAGGTAGTATATGGCATGCTCTCTTTTTCCAGTTTCGTCATGTTGACCCAACACAACCCATTGAATCATCGAGTATCGTTAAATACATAATGAGTGGTTTTCCCGGTTCGGGTGGGCGTAACACAGGAGGATCTTGTAGATATTGTTTAATTTTTTCAGAAGTAGCCTGACAGTCTTCATTCCACTTAACCACCTGATTTTTACGCAATAGCTTGAATATTTGTTCACAAGTGGCGGTTAACTGGGAGATGAACCTAGCAATGTAGTTCAGTCTGCCCAAGAAACCTCGTACCTCTTTTTTTGTACTTGGAGCAGGCATTTCGATTATCGCACGCATCTTGTCGAGATCGACTTCTATCCCCTTTTGACTAATTAAACCCAACAACTTTCTAGATTTCACACCGAATGTGCATTTAGCCGGGTTTAGTTTAAGTTTAAATTTCCTCAATCTCTCAAATAATTTCCTTAGGTTGAGGATGTGTTCTTCTTCTGACTCAGACTTGGCGATCATGTCATCTACATAAACCTCGATTTCTTTGTGCATCATATCATGAAAAAGCGCCATCATGGCCCTTTGATAGGTTGCCCCAACATTCTTAAGTCCGAAAGACATCACCTTATAGCAAAATGTTCCCCACAATGTGATAAACGTGGTCTTCTCCATATCTTCAGGTGCCATCTTAATATGATTATATCACGAGAAGCCATCCATAAATGAAAATAGTGAAAACTTGGCTGTATTATCCACTAATGTATCGATGTGCGGTAATGGGAAGTTGTCTTTTGGACTCGCACGGTTCAAATCTCGATAGTCAACGCACATCCGAACCTTCCCATCTTTCTTGGGCACTGGTACAACATTTGCCACCCATTGAGGGTATTTTGCCACAGCTAAAAATCCAGCATCAAATTGCTTTTGCACTTCTTCTTTAATCTTTAATGACATTTCTGGTTTCATCCTTCTTAGCTTTTGTCTGACTGGAGGACATTCCGGTTTGAGTGGAAGCTTATGCTGTACTATATCAGTATCTAAACCAGGCATATCATTGTACGACCAAGCGAACACATCCCTAAACTCCTTTAGCAACGCACACAATTCTTCTTTCACTTCTTTCTTCATACTCGTGCCAATTTTCACTTCTTTCTTTTCATCCCCCTCGCTTAGGTCAAGCACTTCAACATCTTCTTGATGGGGTTTTATTTCCCTAGATTCTTGTTCCACTAATCTTATTAGTTCAGGGGAGGGTTCCGAATCACCTTCATAATCATCTTCCATATTATTGACAGGGTGCTCGAAATTAGGGGTATCGACATTGTTATTTTCAAAACATTCATTATCATATCTGCATTATTTGAGTTTATAAAAAAAAGATAAATAAACAAACAATAGTGAAAAATGCAAACAAAGATAATAAAGGCAGCAAACACAAATTGATTATCACGTTGAGCATAAAGGAAAAGGTGTCATCCCGTTAAGTCATGAATCCTAAAGCTCCGGGTAAAGTAATAGGATAAATTAAAAATATTACATTTTAAACAAATTAAACATCACGGGTAGATCCAAAGTCTCCCAATTGTTGAGTAGCGCATTTGGAGCACAAGGCTGCACAAAAATCGAGCTTTTAGGTTCATCTTCATCTCTAACAGCTGCTATCTGACTAGAGTTGATCCATCCCGCGCTGCGGAAGCTATCTTTGATGTCGCAAATGCGAATCTTTCCTAATCCTAGTTCTTTTCCTTGGATTCGAGCCACACCGCGCTCTCTCCTTTCTTCCGCCAGCCTCCTCTTATCCTCTCTAGTAGGCTTGTATCCAAGGCCGTATTTATTCTTTTTCTCGGTGACTTCTAAAGGATACATCAATCCTTGCTCGTACTTGCCTAGCCCCTTTCCGTACTCATATCCCTCTTTCAACATGACCTTGGCCGTCATAAGGGAAGTACGCGACAAGTGTGGGTTCATTGGAAAGGGCTCCACATAGGCATTTCCCACAATTTCCAAAGATTGGAAGGCTGTCTCGAGGGCTTCCTCTGCTGCTTCAATATAGCGAGAAGATGAAGGCCCACTTACTAAAATATCTTCCTCCCCTGAAACAATCACTAATTTGTCACCCATGACATATTTTAACTTTTGGTGCAAGGTTGAAGGTACTACGCCCGCTGAGTGAATCCAAGGACAACCCAACAAGCAACTGTATGCTGGAAGGATGTCCATCACTTGGAAAGTTATTTGAAAGACACATGGCCCTATTTGGATTGGCAATTCTACCTCTCCCATTACTTCTCTTTTACTCCCATCGAAAGCTCTCACTATCATTGCGCTTGGTTTCATGTGAATACCTTCACACGGTAGCTTTCCCAATGTTGTTTTTGGCATTACATTCAGGGAAGATCCATTGTCGATCAATACACGTGCTATGACATGATCCAAGCATTTTACAGAGACATGGAGGGCCTTGTTGTGTCCCCTCCCTTCAGTAGGTATCTCCTCATCGGTAAACGTGAGGTAATTGTTAGCAGTGATATTGTTAACAATTCCCTTAAAACTGTCCAGAGAAATATTTTGCTCCACATGCACTCCATTGAGTATCTTCATTAACAACTTTCTATGAGAGGTTGAATGCATGAGTAGTTCTAAAAGTGAGATTCGAGCAGGCAGGCGATTCAACTGTTGGACCACTTTATACTCGCTTTGTTGTATGAACTTCAAGAACTCGTAAGCCTCCTCATCAGATACTTATTTCCCATCGTCTTTTCTTAGTCACTCGTCGGTTTGGATGGTCTTCCCTTTCAAGAGTTCCTTAGTCTTTTTGGTATTCACTGATTCACTATTGCCAACTCCATCTTTCACCAAGTTTGGAGGCGTAAAGATTCGACCACTCCTCGTAATTCCACCGATACCTGATATATTTTTCACCACTGACTCACCACTGATAGATTGACCACCTACCCGCTGTTCCTCACCCAACACATATGCACCATATTTCCATGGGACAACTTTCTCACTTTTGTAGGGAAATGGGGAGGGTGCTTGGATAATAATAGATTGCCTTTCTTGAATTGTCGGGGTAGAGGTGGATCTAGTGAAATGAATCACCAATGGCTCTGGCAAAGTCACACCGGGTTTCGCACCATCTTGTACAAATACTTCTTCCTCCATGTCCCTGTGACATACTTGCACAAAGTTTCTGTCCATAAGATTTTGTAGAACATCCTCGAACCCGGTGCATTCATCAATAGAATGTTTAGCACTCGGATGGAATCCACATTTTTCACTCAGGTTATATTCCCCTTTTAACAAACCCAATTTCAATAGTGTCTAAAAAACAAACCGCTTGGAGCTTCGAATTTCACTCACATCCCTCACCAGGCGGTGTTTCTTAACCTCAATGGCATTTTTCGAAGGGTTCCCAAGACCAGAAAGGGGATTAGCCTCAACACTGGGTTTGTCTTCGTGGAACTTTATCCATCCTGAGTTGATTAAAGCTTCCACCTTGTGTTTAAGGGACACACAATTCTCAGTAGAGTGACCAACTCCCCCTCCGTGATAATCACATTTGGCATTTGGATCATAATTCTTGGGGAACGGAGGTTGCACAGGCTTCATCGGACAGATGGCCACCAAACGCTTTTGGAGGAGATAAGGCAACAATTTCGTATATGACATAGGAATAGGAGTGAAATGAACGAAGTTCCTCTCTTGATTCCTCCTTAGATTAGCGTTTTGTCCCGTGTTTCAGTTGAAATTCGAGTTAGGTTCGGTTTTCCAAGCATTATTTAGAGCATGTTGTGGTTGATAAAGATTCGACGGTTGATAAAACCCTTGCTGCCGAGGTCGTGTTTGATGAACAGACACTACATTGGCCACATAAGGAGGTTGGTTCAAGTGTGGTCGATAATTATGTGTAGGAGCCCAACTTTCCCACACAGGCATCACTGAGGCCGCCTGTACTACCGCTTCTTTCTTCTTTCAAGGAATAAAATTGGGTTTCTTAGGAGTTGCAACCGCGAATGGGCCATATGCAATCTTTCCACTTTTTAACCCGATTTCTATTCTTTCCCCTATGATAATGATATCAGCGAAATTGGAAGACACATTCCCCAACACATGCTCATAAAATGGTGATTGCAGCGTGTTTACAAACGTCGCCACCATCTCCTTATCAAGTAGAGGTGGCTCAACCTGAGCAGCCAACTCTCTCCACCGTTGTGCATATTCCTTGAAGGACTCAGTATCCTTCTTGGCCATGTTTTGCAATTGCAATCTATCTGGCGCACTATCTGTGTTGTATTTATACTGTTTCACAAAGGCGTCGGCCAAATCCATCCAGGAATGAATTCGAGATGGCTCCAAGTGTGTATACCAATTCAATGCTACCCCAGCCAAACTATCTTGGAAACAATGTATTAGCAATTTTTCATCATAGGCATAAGCAGCCATCTTTCTACCGTACATTGTCAGATGGCTTTTAGGGCATGTGGTGCCGTGATACTTTTCAAATTCTGGGACCTTAAACTTGTGTGGTATCATCACACCAGGAACCAGGCTTAATCTCGCCACATCACCGAACCCATAGCTTCCACCACCCTCAATGGCACGAATCCTTTCCTCAAGAATTTCAAGCTTACTCTTAGCCCCATCAACAACAGTGGATATTGCTTGGACTGTAGCGTGTGGTGCAGCTTTAGTCGCAGCATCTGCATCGATGAATGTTTTCGGAGGCTGGGGCGCCACAGTCATCCTCGGTCCTGTGAATGTGACTGTCTCATTCATCTCCGCTCCTGTCACGGGTGTCGAAGCTAACATCGGCCCTTGGGTACCGTTCGATAGTGTGTTGTTAGCTGCAGGAAAAGAGAAAGAAGTTTGTTCTGCATCTGAATATTCTCCAACTAGAGGAGTGTATCCCGGAGGCAAGCCGTACATTGGGAACGGGACTGACGCGCCTAGAGGCGTACCATAAGAATGAGCATTCTCCTCGACCCTAGCGGATGAGGCCTCCCCTGAAGCCTTCAGTGACTTCAAAACCTCTAGGATTTGGCCCACTTGATCCTTTAGCTCGTTAATGTCAGCCTTCACAGCTTCATGGGCTTCTTCCCAATCTTCCATGCTTCTGTGGTTAGCTCGTGTGCGATAAGGGTGTCGTGGAAATTTTGCCGTCGTATTTGATTTTGCTCTATTATTTCGTTAAATGAAATGAATTATGAAGAATGAAAAGAAATAAAATGAATGCAAAACATTTATTCTAGTCGGAAATTTTAAAGCTGTGAGAACGTTAAGGTAAATATATCATAGAAATTAACACGAAACTGATACAACCCAACCATTAACAAGTCTTCTACATTCATTAAACAAGAAAAGAAATAAAACCTATTCCCTACCCCTGACTATCATGCTCTTCATCTCCCTCATCAACTTCTTGCAATGATTAAAGAAAGCTTCAATCTCCCTTGGCGGATTGAAGATCGGTAGTGCAGCCTCTGCTTCAGCTAATAATCGTGGGATTTCTTCAATTGCTCCATTCGCCAAGGCAGCTAGCTGTGAGAAACATCTCTTCCAATGTTCTATAGTCATTTCCTGCTCGGCTGTGTACTCATTCATCCGACTGATCACCTCTCGATGTTCCTTTTCCAATTCAGCTCTATGCCAACGCTCCTCGTCCATCTTCACCTCATAAGTTGATACCACCTCCCTCATTTGTCGTTCAACCTCACTGATTCTCATTTGGGCATTGTGCAACCGTCTCCGCGCTTCAGTTTTCTCTCTCTTAAATTCCTCACACAACTGATCCCTTTGGCGCTTAGATGCTGCTGCTGCATCTCTCTCGGTCCCTTGATTTTAATGCGGTGCTTGCTGCGGCCAAATCCTGTTTCACTCTGAAAGCATGATCTCGTTCTTCTCTTTGTTGCTTGAGAATCCCTTCATACGCCTTTGCCATTTCCTCATTATCACGCCTCAGATCCACATGCTCACGTCGGAGACTTTGAAGCTCGTTAATTAATTTGGCATTTTTTAGTTTCATCTTCTCGATCTCTTCTTTTAGCCCTTTAACCTCCTCAGACTCAGCAGGTTCCAATCGCTCCGGAGCAGGGGAGTATGATTTGAAGGGTAACTTGATCATATTAACCCTTTCCAGAATCCATCGTCGGTAAGATATTTTCCCGTCTATTACCCATGGCCTTGGGTCTTTTTCTACGCGCAGAACCTCACCCCAGGCACTCCTAACTCGTCGAATTAGATCTTGAGAAATTCCTTCTTCATAATAAGTCCATATGGCAACCAGAGATTCTGGAGTTGGAGAGCTCTTAATTGGACACCCAAACTGTCGTTGAGCCAGAACAGGGTTATAATTCACACAACTTCTAGTGCCTATCAGAGGGACGTTAGGAAAATCCCTACAAGAAATGACATGCGACTTGGGCAGTCCAGGGACACACCATCTAATCTTCCCCCCATTCAAACCTGCACAGAATTGGGCCCATTCTTTCGCCCCTCGAATTTCAACGCCGCCATGTGGCAATTCCCCAATTTGACATTCAGCATTTACCGTACCCAAGCGGACTCGGGATATAAAGCATACATACAATATAGGTACATAACATAACATCTTCTTCCTCTTGAGTGCGTAGCACAAATTCAAACCCTCGTACACATCATCTAGAACTGCAGTGACTAGGCTTTCTGAATGAATCTTGTAAGTGACAAACACATTGATGGCCGCTTGATCAACAAAATTCTAGTGTGAGAGCCAACACATCCATGAATGTCTCCCCTATCTCTTTCTCAGCCAAACGACGCAAGTGCCCTTCTAAATACCCTAGGGGGATCCCCTTCGAGTTGCCCTTGAAGGCCATCTTACTCTCTAGCTCAATAGGGTGTACCTTCAAGATTCCTGCCAACGTAGAGATAGATGTGCGTTGCCCGGAATATCTGTAAGGGACTTTATCTTCCACCGACAAACCCAAAATCTGCTCGAACTCTTCTATTACTGGTGCCAACTAAAAATCCTGGAAGGTGAAACATCTGAGCGGCGGATCATAATATTGGGCCAAAGCGGTGATTGCCGACACTTGGACTTCCACATTCAACAACCTCAATAAGTTCCCATACGCTTCTTCAAAGCATTCTTCTGTATAGTCTTCATTTGTTGCACTATTTCCCTTAGACCATTCAGATTGCTATCTATAACCTTGATAGGTAACTTCTTCTTCAAGGCATCCGACCCTAAATTCCCTCCGACTTGAAATCCCATGTTAATTTCTTTTGTTTCTTTTTTTTCACAAACTCAATCACAGCCTTAAAATTTCTGACCTAGAATCACAAGAAATGTTATGGCATGGCATGACAAAATACATGTTATGCATGAACAAATAATCAAAATGCATGTATGATGATGCCACGAAAGAATGTACAAACGCATGACTTCATTGCTAATTCAAATAAAGCAAGAAAAATAAGATGAGAATTAAGGTAATGCACATGTCTCCCCTTGTGCCTTATCAAAGGTTCGACGCCTAATGGTCCTAAGGTAAAATACATGCGCTCGCCAGGATGGTTCCCTAATACTTAAGGATCAAGGTCACTAGAGCTATGGCCCACTTCTTGGCATTTCCCACAACAGTTGGTAGACAATAAGATGTGGGAGTACCAACGAAGTAAACAAACTCTAGCTGGGGTTCTCACAATGACCAATTGGGAAGTTCATCCACTGTGGCACTACTACACAATCCCCTCTAACTCTAAGTTACACAGACCCGGGTATAGGGCCCCGCTCATGATATGCACAAAGTGTGTGTGTGTGGAGGGAGAATGATGCATACCATAACCCCCACCTGCAAAACAACTAGAAAATTTCCCAAGCAGATATATAACAAAATATGCAAAACAATTTACACACAATCATTCCAAGAGACAAATATATACAAATTAAAATAGAGACAAGAATATACAAATAAAAATAGAGACAAAAAAAACAAATAAAAGAAAGGGGGAAAAGAAAAAAAAAGAAAAAGGTAAAACCACATTTAGTCCGCATATCTAATTAAATGGCTTGACTCTCTAGTTTCCCCAGTGGAGTCGCTAGCTGTCGCAACCCGGAATCGCGACGAGAAAGCGAACCGAAAAAGAAAACGGGTTTAAAAAGATATTGGGAGTCGTCACCACAGTTATTTTTGGAAAACTATGGAAAACCATAAAATAAAGAAAGTCTGCGAAGAACCAAATTTTGGATCCGGGAGTCAGTTACGCGTAGGGAAGGTGTTAGCACCCTACGCGCTCGCCCAAGGGCGATACCTTTAATTAAAAATGCAAAGTTGATGTGGTTTTCAAAATGTTAATTTTCCCCCAAAAGAAATAATAAGACAAAAAAGCTAAAAAGAAACAAAAATATTTTTTTAAATTTTTTGGGCCTGACAAGGATTGATTTTGGTCCTACGTATTCTCATTAAGGATGAGAAATCAGGGTTACGTAGTTCTTTAAAAGATATTTGAAAAACAGTTGAGAAAAAGATTTGATTTTTTAGAGGTGAACCTGACAAGGACTGACCTTGCTTCTACGTATCTCACGGTGGAGAATCAAGGATCACGTAGTTTTTAAAAACGACATTTTTGTTTGAAAATATTGATATTTTTATATTTTTATATTTTGTACTTTTTTGGTGTTTTTGAATTACTTGAAAATATGTGTCATACGACGTGAGCGGTCGGACAAACATTAAAAGAGAAAGAAAATCATTTTTGATATTTTTAAAAATGAGTGTCACACGATGCGGGCAATCGGACAGACACAACAAAACAAAAGAGAACATTTTTTGTTTTTAGATTTTTTTCTATTTTTTTTAATTTTTTATAATTTAAAATATTTTCATTTTCTCTTTTTAAAATAAAAATAATAATAAATAAATAAATAACAAAAAAGGATAATAATAAAAATAACAAAATAACAAAAAAATAAAAAAATAATAACAAAAAGGACAAAAGAAAGAAAGAAAGAAAAATAATAATAATAATAATATGGTGCATGAGTAACGTGTGAGGTGCGTGAAGTGAACATAAAACACATGCCCAAAATAAGATAAGCATAAACAGGGGTGCAAGGTTATCAATTATGGTGGTGTGCAAAGTAAAACATGAAACAAGTGTGGCAGGGGTGTGAGGTTAGTAAACATCAGGGGTACTCATAGTAAAATTAAAACAGGGGTACAAGATAAAGGAAAAGGGGTGCATAGAGACAAAAATGGGGGGTGCAGGGATTAAGAATGGGAGTTCACGACATAAAGATGGGTCTGCCAGCCCAAACCCAATCTTTTATTATTATTTTTTTAAGACATCATAAACCCTAATGGGTTTATTTTTGTTTCTCTTTCTTTTGTAGCCGCCACACCACCATGCCACCACGCCACCATGCCACCGCGCCACCGTCAGAGGTCCCGCCGGCAAGACCCGCAACTGTCGACGCCAACCACCACCAGAGGCGTCGCCGGCGAGAACCCAAGTCCCCAAATCCTCGCGCTTCGTTTCTTCTCCCGCACGCAAGATAGTGTCGTGACCACCACCACCGGAGTAACACCGTCGACACCGCTCTTCACCAGTGGTTTCATCGACGTCGAGGCCTCATTCTCCATCCGCGTCGCGCTCGGGACACCAACTCTAGGGCTAACTGTCGCGCCTCCACCTCCGTTAGAAGCTTCAACTCCTCATCGGTGATGCCGCCGATGATTCTTTTTCGTCTCTTGGTTTTACCATTTCCGATGGCATGGAATGGAAGGAGGTTTGGTTTTAGTTCTTGTGGTTGGGGCATGATGGTCAGGCTGAGGGTGGAAGAAAGGGATTAAGGTGAGGGTGGAAGAAAAGGATTAAGGCTTTGAATGTTATTCGGGGATGGAGGTCCGTTAGTGGCTCTTTGGAAGAAGATTGGGTCTATGTTTTTGGGTCTCTGTTTTCTTGATTTTACGCAGGTGAGCAACGAAGACAAAACAAGAAATAAGATAAAAAAAAAAAAAAAATTGA
>Ga0214545_1004547_pt1 | contig 25861 bp, 8 predicted proteins | sample CNSS4metaG_FD_160064 | JGI IMG/M metagenome (GOLD analysis project Ga0214545, IMG submission 160064) | Root nodule microbial communities from cowpea collected in UCLA plant growth center, Los Angeles, California, USA - CNSS4 | ecosystem: Host-associated > Plants > Roots > Nodule | place: USA... | reverse complement strand
AAAAAAAAAATTTTAAATTTAAAAAAAAAAAAAAAAACTCTGAGAAGTAACATAAATTGTGTATTTATAGCTATAAACTATATATGTCTCCTAATAAAACTTAACTCAATGCTTTGAAAAATAAAAAAGAATATATTTGCAAATATCTAAAACAACTCCTAACTCTGCATACCATGTCCCTATCTGATCTTAGCTGCAAGATATATCTGCATATAACTGCTTAACTTGTCACCACCATATATCTAGAAAAGTATTTTAAACCAGACAAAGTAAACCATAAAATATTTAAAATATACAAAATTAAGGTACTATATATAAGTGTTATATATTTAAGTTTATTAAATAATTATGTTAGTGATTTGAATTAGAATACTGTTTTTTCTTGCCTTGCCTTGCATGCATATATAGTAATATGTATACCTATCTCCATTATGCATGGATATATGTATTCATGAAAGCAGTTATATAAACCATTTCATCAAAGCAAGTTATCTCCTTCATTTAGTTACTAATAAGAAAGAGTGAGACACATATAAGAAGCTTCCAACAAGATTAACTTAGAACATGTATACATATTAAATTAATGTATACATCATGAATAAGTTCAGTAATGAAAAAGAGAGAAAGATGAGAAACAAAAGCAAGCATGAACAATACTAGGGTAGATTCAGGTTAAAGGACTGAAAAATAATGTACATAAATTTAGGGTTAGAAGAAGGTAATAGCTATGGCTGAAAGAACTTATCCCCACATCTGCATTTCCATGAAAGAAGGTAATAGCTATCATCCTGACTCTTGTGATTAGGAACCACCACAGTTGCTGTGCAAGGCTTGCACTTCATGCACTTGTTTCTACAAGCTGGAGGCTTTGACCCTATCATCACTCTCTTTTCTTCCAAACTATTTCTTCTTCTATCACCTCTCACTGAGACAAATATGCATCACAATCATGAACTCTAGTTCTGAATTTCTAGCTTCATATATATTTCTCAGTACATAAAAAATGACTAAATGGACAGTTTTGTTACCTGATTCAGGAAGTAGAAGAATGAGGAAAAAGAAGAAAGCCAAGATGAGTGCAACTTTGAATCTGTTTCTGCTTTGTGGTGCCATGAGTGAGGTGTTTGATATTTTTTGAGAGTGATTTATGTGAAGAGTGAAGGGTTGTGGCAATTGAAATATGATAGAAAAGAAGAGAAGACAATAATGAATGTGTTTGATAAAGTTGAGAGATGTTTCCTGTTGGAGAGACAATGCACTGGTTCAGTGGTTTGTTCCCCCAATGAAAATAGTGAAAATGGAGAGCACAGAGAGGAAATGTGTAGTTCAGTCCTTTTGGGAAATTGGAGACCTGACTTTGGATTCTTGGTCAATTTTTTATTAACAAGATTCAAAGTAATAAATTGAGTTTCAGGGTTCACAAAGATCTAAATACTGTTTGACTGAGGGTTATGAAGTGTGGCATGAGATTCCTTATCTCTATTTCCTAAGGAAGATCACTGTGTCAAAGTCAAGATTATTTATGATTGATCAATAAAGATTATAACTTTTCTCATAGTGTCATAGGGTTAATTCATTTTGACCTTTTGTTATGTATATTTGTTAGTTCATATATTAAGTTTGTTATGTACTAAATTGTTTATAGTACCATAATAATTTTTCATATTTTAATAATAATGACAGTTAAAATTTGTTATAGAAAACCTGTTATTTTAATATTTAGGTACAAGAATCTTCTTTTCATTGATTTAGTAGTGTGGTGAGATGTGAAATATAACCTTACTTAACAACATTTACTTGTTTAATTAGACATGACAAGATGTTGATCCTGACACAAGAAGTTTTATAGGTACTTTTTTTTTTCTTCTGAATTTTGATGTACTTATTTCACTTATTTCATACGCATAAATAAGTGTTAGGTATAATTTTTTTTTACATAGATTAAAAAGTTAATAAATAGATAAAATAGTATTTTATTATAAAAATTAATCATAGTATAATTAATCAATTAATAATTTCAACTTGGTATTTATTTTTTCTTATAAAAATATATTATAATTAAATTAACAGAGAAGATGGTTAATGAATCCCTTTTCTGTTTTAAGCTTTTTGACATTTTACAAGTTCCTCGACTCTTGAGCTTCTTGTCCATGACTGAACAAACCGAGGAAAAATCTGCAACATTTTCGAAACAAAACAACAACCTTTTTTCCCTCGATAAAGAAACTTTTCTAGATTTCCTTTTTACTATAAAGAAGATGGAATAAAATTCAAATTGACTTTTATTATAATTTTTTGTAGCTGGTAGTTATTATTTATGTCTATAAAATAAAATAAAAGTATTTATATCTTTTAGTATTTTCTTCACAAATCCAATGTCCAAAAATTCAAACTGACTCATGTTATTATTTTATAGTTGATATTTATTATTTATATTATAAAATAAAATAAAAATATTTTAATATTTTTCTTCACAAATCACAATGTCCAAAGGACGTGGAAGCCATCCAAAGGCTGTTACTAGAACAGTGCTTGTAGCATAACTGTTGTGTGGTAACGTCATGACCGTACGATTCTCCTGTCCTGTCTTTCATTTCAGTTTCAGAATTTTCAAATGCAAGTTTCACTATGTCTTTTCTTGGCAATTACTGTTATGCTACTTCTGCAATTTTGACCATTTTTTTTTTCTTTTATTACAACTTTTTCAAATTTAGTTTTTTTTTCCTTCTAAATAATAATATTATATAGTAGTCCTCCAAATCTAACTCTTAACCATAGTTTCATCTAAAAGAAAAAACAGTAACTGTGTTCTGTATTCTCTCAAACACATAGAGGCTGAAAGTCTGTTAACAGCAAATATAGTTGCAGCTAACTTGATAAATTTTTTTGCAAGATCTTGATTGTGTGATTGAATTGGCATTTATGATACCTAAAAATGTGCAGGCTGTGGAAAAATTATAATAAAATTCCTTGTCATTGTTAACTGAAAGATGATGTTACAACAGATATACAAAGTTACAAACTGCAAGTAAAGTATGCTCAATTTTCCTCTTCCTTCAGAAGAAAGAACTATAATCATATCAGTCTTGTATAGGTTAGTCATACAGACCCTCTTGTTCCCATATGTCCACAAGAAAATCTACCATTTCCTAACAATTTACACAAACAAACAAATCAGATAATTGATTATAATTCAGGAAAAAAATTCTGACACCCAAACTAACATTAAGAATAAAATGGTTCTAACAAAAGTAAAATTTTGTATTTGTAAAGAAGAAGATAAAGTGAAACTATCAAAGTATCAAAGTATCATTATTCAATAATTACTTAGGCTCAGAAGTAGACCGTGTGGCTTACCGCAAGGGGAATATGCTGAGGGAATGGCTTGTTGCCACCCAATAAACTTTCATATGTTGCATTCCAACTGCAGCACCATAGATAGAGATTTTCATGAGGCCATGGATGGAATTGGTGTTTTCTCCAATTTGTTGTTGGATAAAATTTTCCATAAGAACATATACATATGAGAGAGATTTCAAAAAAGTTAAAGTGCATGTGTTGATTTTAACTTAAGATGAAACCCAATCATTTTACACCAGTCAAAAAAAAAAAAACACAAGAAATTAGTACTACAGAAAAATGAGCTTGCTGTTAGCAACAATCCTTACATATACTTGCCGCACATTTATCCTCTTAGAAACATGGATTCTGAAAAAGGTGCTAACTAACAACAAACTTTTTGAAAAGTACATTACATCATCTGTTTAGACTTGTGGAATATCAGAATTATAAAGCACAGTGAATTCTGTGGGGAATAAACGCAAATAGGTGCTATGCATGTATCACCCCTCCCCTCCTCCCCAAAACACCCAATAAATAAAAAGTAATTAAAAACTTATAATTACAAAGTGCTAGTAAAAGCAATCAAACAATGCAGTTTACCTCACTTTTGGTTCTCGTGACTGTTCGGTTCTGTTCTCACACCTTTTATTTCCGATCCAACTTTGCCGAGTCTGATTCCAAAGGATAAGACCTGGCAAAGAAATCTCATGGTCAATAACTTTTTCCCTTCCTTTCTTTGCCAATTTTTGTAAGTAGCAACCAAGTAATCAAAAAATGATTTCAGATTTCATTGTGCAAAGCCATATAATCTAATTTTCCTTTCAGTTTTTCATATGTTATGCAATGAAATATCAACAAAAAGAAAAAAAGGAAGCAACATAGAGTACCATGATTGACAAATTCAGTAGGGTTGCATGAAGATCCATGAGAATCTGCAGGTGGATTGGTTATACTGGCTGATGAAATGCTTCCCTGTGAGTGAACCGCACTGTTGTCCATATCATGCGTGCTTGTGATCCAAAAATCCTCTGATGTGCTTGCTTTCTTTGCTTCCTTACCTCGCTTCTTCAATCCTTTTGGCGGAACATCAGCATTAGCAATTAGAGGGGACTTTTTAAAGGATCCAAGGCAACCACTGTGCTATTGCAATCACATTTAACTCTGTTATGCACCGTAATATAATCATATCAATACAATTTTCTAAATCATCCTCCACAAATTCATACACTAAAACGTTTTTCTCTAATTGGTTAGTGCAAAATTATCCTCACAAAGGAGAAAAAAATAGCAGAGGATTACACATATAACAAACTAGCTGAATGAAAATTATGCAGACATAGAGGTTCGACAACTTTCCAAACACAGTAATTCAAATTCTCATGTTTTTAACACAGAAAATCCCTTCCACAAGATTCCCAACCACTTCAATTCAGAAAATTAAGCCAGGAGCAAAATCTATATCTATATAAAAACACACGTACAGATTATATTAACACTAAACCATATCAATAAAAGAATACACTAAACAATCGTTAAAAAAAGTTATTCCCAGATTATATTAACACTTATACCAGCACATGTTATTGACTCATACTTCTTAATACAACCAAAATCATAGATACCCACAAAGGGGAGAAGTAAATAAATGAAAAATAAATTAAAAAAAGAGATAAATTTATTCGGTGGGTTACAGTTGGATAGAGAAAACATACCCCATATGCATGCAATGTCTGAAACCCCCCAAAAACCCTAGTCAGATCTGCTGAAACGAATCCGCGGGTGAATGAAGAAGTAGAAAGATGAAGTCAGGGAGTAATCCAGAAAATTAAAAGAAAAATTACAAATTGGAATTTCTTTTAGTAATTTATTTGAAGAAGAAAGAGAATAAAGAGAAATATAAGGATATAAAAGGGAAAATTAAGGAAGAAAGAGAGCTATGGCGGTTGTATTGTGTCTGTTACCTTGGTGGCAGCCCTGAAATGGGTAAGCTTTGTTGTGTGAGAAGTTGTTTTTTGGGTTCTGTGTGTTGTCTTTCTTCTCCTCTTTCTTTTCCAGAAAAAACAAGGATTTGTTGTCGATAATGTACAGGTATTTAGTTACACAGAACTACTGTATATTATGTTATAGATACTACAATAAATTAATAATAACAACAAAGAAATAGACAAAATTTAAATAAAGTAACACAATTTAATTTTATTCAGAACATTTATAAACTTGTGTTTTTCATTAAAATGATAAAAAAAATTAAAATCATAAAGAATATGAATATGAAATAAGAGAAATTAGGAAACAAAATAAGTGTCCGTTTTTAATATGTATGAATGATCAGTTGTACATATTATTATTCAAAATTTTCATAAAATTATAATGAAGATAATACCTATGTTTTTTTTTTCTGAAAGTTATTCGAATATTCATAAAATTCTATCTTTAGTGTGTTTATTTATTGCTTTTTATGAATAAGATATAATTATTTCATGATTTTAAAATGTTATAAATAGTAATTCTTTTTACTTATAAATATATGTATGTGTATTACTTTTTTTTAGATAATAAAAAATAAAAATTTATTGTTAATATTATTATTATTATTATTGCAAATTTAAATATAAATAATTTTTAATTTTGTTATAAATAGTTTTGTTTATTTTATAATAAAATTATTAAGTTTCAAAAGGGATTAAATTAAAAAAACATTTAAATTTAAAGAAACAGTAAAATTGATAGAATAATTATTTTATTTTAAAAAATTATTATTTAAAAGATAAATTTAGAAAACAAAGAACACACAAAAATCTATATGTATAAGTGTAAATGTAAATATTATTCTTTACTTTTTAATTTCTTAATTTTTCTATTGTTTATTTCGCAATCCACGTAATTATTAAATTGAATAGAATTAATAATTAATAATGAAAGCAATCTGATGAAAAATTGAAGAACTAAAATTATCAACTTTTTTTTATTCGGTAGAAAAATTATATTTTATTAACCAACACCATATTTAAACTTAAAAAATCTATTGATGGAAAAAATCACAACAAATAAATTCATGTAATACACAAAACCTAAAAATAAAGTTTAGAAGATACTTAATTTAACATATTACGATAGGATAATATATGTACACAAAAAAATTACTTTCGTTAAAAAATCTTTTTTAAAAGAATGATTCTTAAATTGTTACATTCTTACATTCTTAAAATTCCAAAATCAATCAAGTCTTTTGGGTGTGCCCTAAGTACCCAAAAACTCAATAGATTCAGAAACTCCGGCGAGAGCAGCACGACGCCGTTTAAGAGCTGCGTCAACAACAGTGGCAGAGTGCGTTCAGGTTCCGCACACCACACCAGAAGCAACAACAACACTTCACGCTGTTCTTCAATTTAACACGTATTGTTACTACCTCTCTCTCAATGCTTTCAAAGTTTCATCTTTTCACATGTAATGTCAATTTTTTCTCTGTTACTTTGAATGTTATTAACAGGGACGCCGTAGAAAGCAAAAAAGCTTATTTTGTTTCACTGCTTGTGATCTTTGGTTATGGCTATGGATTTTGAATCAAATTATGATATTGCCGCCTCTGCTCAATTCATTCATACTCACAACTTCAATAGAGTTGCCTTACAAGTAAGACAATCTTTCTCGTCAACTCTTCACTTTCACCTTTCCCTCAAACTCATCAATGGCTAGACAAAACACTAGCAATAAAAGAACTATTCTTTATCAACTCTATCACCAAGCACAGTATAAATTTTGAATATTTAAGGTCTCGTTGTAGATGGGGGTTATTACTATACTTTGCTCTGTTACAAGGATATTCTTGTGTGAAATTCAGTTTCCAGATAATCTTCTGAAAGATTCAACAAGAGTGGTCACTGCTCTGCGCAAGAGACTTCAATCATTGAAGAAAATTGATGCCACAGAAAGTGGGCACGAGACGAACGTTGGGTTGTTTGTGATGGCAGACACGGCGTATGGCAGTTGCTGTGTTGATGAAGTTGGAGCATCACACATTAATGCTGATTGTGTCATACATTATGGACATACATGTTTTAGTCCGTGAGTACTTCTAAAACATTTTTTAAATCTTGAATTTGAGATTATTTTATAAATCACGTGTCTTTTTTCTCATATCTGATTTTGGAGTGTGGATATGCATTTCAAATAACTATATCCATCTGTGTATGAGTATGATACTTACTGCTCAGTTATTTATGCTGTTAGTTCATATGCTAAGTTTCCTTTAGATTCCATTCCTTTTTTGAGCACTTCAACTTAAATGGAATTATAGTGTCTGTGGTACCACTGGGTTGCTCAGTTTATTTCTTTACCTTAATTAAGGGTTGAGATTCTAATTCTTACGCTTCCATTGGATCCTCTTTTTGGTGTTCAGGACAACAACTCTGCCATCCTTTTTTGTTTTTGGGAAGGCTTCCATTTGCGTAGCTGATTGCGTTGAAAGTATGTCAAAATATGCTCTGACAAATAGTAAGCCTATCATGGTATAACTATTTATTTAATCATTCCCGGATTCATATTTATATAAATTATCTGAATTTTGTAGTGTATGTGAAATAATGCAACTGCAATTATCCTCTGGTGATGATTGTTCAGAATATAAACTGGACTTCTCATCTTTATGTAGTTTTTTTGGGATGATTTACATTTCTTTGCATGAATTGCTAATTTTTCCAACTTCTCTGCCATATAGAAGAGAAGTTTATTGGTATTTTTCTACCATACAAGTTTCTGACATTCGGTGTTTCATGGACCATCTGCTTCCAGGTCCTTTTTGGGCTGGAATATGCACATTCAATGCAACAAATTAAAGAAGCACTGTTAGAATCATCAATGTCATGCAGACTTGACCCAAAGCCAGAAGTTTACTTTGCTGATGTTCCATCTTCAGTTATGTTTCCATCAAAAGATATTAAAAAGATAAAAGGGCTCCAAGAACTAGCTTGTGGTTGCAATGGGGAAAGTGGAACTACGTATAGCATTGGGGGATTAACTTGGAAATTACCTCAGGGACAAAGCATGGATGACTACTTGCTCTTTTGGATTGGACTTGACGATTCAGCTTTTGCAAATGTTGTGCTCACATTCAATACTTGTGAAATAGGTTGACAGTTTCCCGTCCTTTATGAAATTTGTCATATGCATCTGTATTTTTCTTTATACACTACAATATCTATATGTTGCATTTGCATATAAAAGCTTACCTTTCTCATGAAACCTGTATTGCTTTGCATGAATTGCTTATACCAATCGTTGTTGTTAAGATCCTGATTAAGATCATGAAATTGTCTGATTCTGCAACTTTTGGAGCCAGATGTGAGTTGGATTGGTGGCAGGATTGTGATTTTGTGAGATTCACGATCTTGCCCTTTATATTTCTAATGAAAAAGTTATCTGGCCAATTATGAGTGGTATTGGATTTTGAGCTTATGAATTTTGAATTCTAGTTCAATGATGTGATTGAACATATGCTTATGTTAACTATAATTTTGAATGGTTCCTACCATCCCCACCTTAACTTAATTAAAATCTCAGTTTTGCCAACATTGATGTCAATTTCTCCTTTTAATTTATGTTATCCTTTACAATGTATTTCTATCATGAAATGGCACGAAGAAAGTAGTTGGTAAACATGTCATGTGTTGTACGGCATCTCTAACAAAAGGGTATATTTTGGGAAGCTAACCTCCCGGAAATTATTACTCTGTTTTAAGTTTTCTTTATACCTGTATAACATGTATATGAAATAAAAAAGCTTCTCAACTTATTTTCTACTTTAGGTTTCTTTCTGAATCATGATTATAAGTATTATGATTTCTGTTGTTTTAGTCAGATATGATGCAAATGAAAATCAAATGGTGACGGACTTGTTTCAACAAAGGAGGATTCTTAAACGTAGGTATGTATCCCAATATAAACGCACTACTCTGTCTTGTGTAAACCATCTTATATCTTCAAATTTACTAAGCTAGATTGATGACTATGCAGATATTACCTTGTGGAGAGAGCTAAGGATGCTAATATTGTTGGGATTTTAGTTGGAACTCTTGGTGTTGGTATGTTGTCTTGTCAAATTTTTATTCATTTTTTGTGTGTGCATGATAATTACTAAAGTAGCATGTGCATATACAGATTTATACTGTCACATTCCTTGCGAAACATTACAATACTGCAAACATCCAAAAATGAAAACATTTTATTCGAATATTGTTGTCTAGTAAGAAAGGATATCAAGAGTGAATCCTTAATGTTACTAACCTTGAATGCGATGAGAAGAATAGTTTTCTTACTTGAGGAACATTATTATGTGAGACATCATTTGATTATTGTCTATGATTACAGAATGCATATGTGAATGGTTCACAGTCTTAATCATGGTTTAGGTAGCTATAAGAAATGTGGAAACTATCTCCTATGAGAGTGAATATTTTATATTCTTGTTTTTTTTTTCAATAGAAGTGGGATTTAATTCAACATATTGCATACTGATGCAGCTGGTTATCTTCACATAATCAATCAAATGAAGGAGCTCATAACTGGAGCTGGCAAGAAGGCCTATACTTTGGTTATGGGAAAGCCAAACCCAGCTAAACTTGCTAACTTTCCTGAGGTGAAATTTATTACATCTGTACCATATATTTCAGTCTGTCTTTATGTAAAAACTTTCTAACACTTTGATTTCATCAGTGTGATGTTTTTATATATGTTTCTTGTGCCCAAACTGCTCTACTGGATAGCAAAGAGTATCTAGCTCCAGTTATTACTCCCTATGAAGCAATGATAGCTTTCAATAGGTACACTATCATAGTTAAACATACTTTTTATTTTTAAAATGTATGAATTGCTAATATTTTTGTGTAGCCTCTTGTTTTGTTTATTGTAAATCCATTACTTGATTTCGGATTTGACCATATCAATCTGTTTTCAGGGGAAGCCAGTGGACAGGAGCCTATGTAATGGAATTTCGAGATCTAATTAATTTGCCTCAAATGGAAGTTGGAGACCAAGAGGAAGAAGAAGCACGGTTTTCATTCTTGAAGGGTGGATACATTGAAGATTTTGAAAACCAAGGTAGTTTTCATTTCATGCTTCTATGCTTGCAACTGAATGGTTACTTTTATTGATTTTTTAAAAGGAACAAAACCAACCTTCATAATTCTGATATAATAAAAGAATTGCTGAAGATGTGTTGTTGTTAGTCAATCACATTGTTTCTGTTTAATGGAATACAAAATAAGATCATTTTACCACCATCCTTGAAACTTAATGCTGGTAATGATTCAGTCATTTATTCTGAGTTACCAAATAAGATCATTAGTTTTATTTTCTAATGACAATCTACATTTTGATCAGAAAATGTTGAGCAAGAAAAAGAAGCCCTTGCTTTAGTAAATGCAACAGAGAAGGCACTGCAGTTGCGGAATAACTCTAATGCTCTAATGAAAGGAAATGCAAAATCAGGAGCAGAGTTTTTAGCTAATCGATCTTATCAGGGGCTGAATATGCCCAGTGAAAACACCTCCCCAGAACCATACCTCATAGGAAGAAGAGGAAGAGCATCTGGGTACGAGGATGAGAACAACAAACAGACATAAACTGTGATTTTTTTCATTAGATTAAGGTCAGAGATTGACTAGGGAAATAAGAGATCCACTTGTTGTTCTTTCATATAATTTATCTTTTCATTGATATCTTCAATGAATTTTCTTTGAATTTTGTGAGGAGATTTTGAATCAGACAAGTTTGACAGAACCAGAGTCTATAATGTAAGGAGTGATAGATTTTTGTGAGATAGAAGTCCATAATCAATTCCATAGCTTTTAGTTTAATATTAAATGGTGCTGTTATGTGGACTTTTCTTAATATGAAACTCTTGGGTCAAAGGTGTTGATTTTTCACTTGTTTGAGTATGAACATAATCTAAAAGTCAGATGTTAAATGTCAACTAAAACTTGTTCTTGTAATAATTTTCAATTGTAGGTCCTATAAGGTGGCCAAAAATATTAATTTGATGATGAAAAAGGGTGAAGTGTATTAATCACTCAAAGATGGATGATGAACATGATTAACTATATATAGTCTATTCGATGTGAATTTAGAGGTAAAATAAGTTAAATTAGACTGATATTCTGATGAAGAACAACTTAACTATCAAATATAACATTTGAGTCAGATTTGTGTGAGAAATATATTAAATTTTAAGGATTAACTCCCACTTTTTTTAAAATCTCTTGTATAGAGTTATTTTAAATAAGTCAATCATTTGAAATAATTAATAGACTAAAACTTTTCTGAAGACTGCAACATTAATAACATCAAAATATTTTATAATATTTCAAATATTAATATTATTATAATTATATAGTTTGTTTATTTGAACTTGAATAAATTAGTTATTCCATCTCTTAAAAACTGTGCGAACAAGGAATAATTTATATACACCATTATTGTACCTATGTAAGATATTTATATACAGGCAATCAACAAATTTAGTTTGTTGTCACATAGTGACATGACAAAATAATCGAATCTTGTTATATGATTGTATTATATATATATATATATATATATATATATATATATATATATTTTTTCTTATATAAATATTTATACTGTAACTACAATCCGAATTAACCTAACAGTCTTGTTCTACCTCAAGATGTAATATTGAAACCTAAAACATGATTTTCTTTAAATTAGTAGTTTTTTTTACCACTATGATTTTTTATACAAAACATTAAAAAAATAACCACTTAAATCATTATTGTATTTTGTTGTTGTTTGCCCTAGATGTGAGAAAAAAAATAAGACCCTAGATGTGAGAAAAAAAATAAGACAAAGATATATTGTTTTTCTAATCATGGAATCTAATTTAGTAATCAATATATCACAGGCAAAACATAGCAATCTGCAATACATAAGTAAAATAGTGACACCTTCAATACAATAAACGAAAAGAATGGTTGAAAAACAAACAATAGAAATTTGATTCATTCAAGTGGATGGAAGTATATTATTTTCGAAAAAAAAGAAAAAAAACAAAACAAAACTTTGCCTAATAATTTGTACATAACAATGGGACAAAATCCTGTAGGCATCATCAATTTACAACCACAAGAAAAGAATACCCCAGATTTTATATTCTTTTAATTTCTGCATTGTATTAACACCCTCCTCACCACAAAATTATATTTGAAAATTTAGTGTGATAGACAGAGACAGAACAGAGGAAGAGAGAGAGAGAGACAGACAGAGACACATGGATGAGATTTTGTGCGTTCTTCAAATTCCTTACACAAATGTACAACAAGTACAACATTTGATCGATCTTTGCGAAAAATCAGGTGTTAGTATTAGTAAGAGCACTCTGTTCTGTGCACTCGCTCCCTCAAAATCCCGTTATACAAAGCGATTCTGTTCGCCGGCATTCCGACACAATCCGAGGATTCGTCTCTGCAGTTTTTCGATACTCTGTTTTCCTCTTTTCTTTCTCTTCCTTCCTTCTTCACACTATCTGCAAACTTCACTTTCTTCTTCTTCTTCTTCTTTCTCTCCCGTTTCTTTTCCTCTGCAAACCCACACAACACATTCAAAACTTAACCTAAAGAAGAAGAAAAAGATGAAAGTAAGAAAAGAACATCTTGCAGTGATTATTCTTGAAACAAATTTGAAACTTTACCTGAATACAAGCAAGAGCGCAAGGTGGGTTTGTTGGAGTGATGAATCCGGAAAGAAAGGTTGGATTTTTGCCTGGAGAAAGCAACGTAGAGGAGAGTGGTTGAGAGAAGCATGGCAGAGGTGAGAACAAGACCCTGTGAGATGGAAGCCATGGTTGGGTGTGAGAAAGAAAGAGATGATGAAAAAGAAAAAGGGGTGGGTGAAGAGAAGGTTGGAATCACGGGTTGAGAGAGTGAGAAAATGAGAAAGTGAGAAAGTGATGATATATAGAAGAAAGAAAAAAAGAATGGCAGAAGTTAATTGGTGGTTGGTGATGTGATGTGAGTATCTAGATTTCTCTGTGTTGCGTGTGGCGGTGCAAGAAGTGTTCGGTTTCTTTGTTTGGACTTTGGTTTTTATGTATCTTATTATGTTCTGGTTGGAGTCATGGAAATTTGAAGGAACAAGTATGGATATGAATGCGGTTGCGGTTTGTATCGACCTTCAACGTGTCTTGTCTTCTCCTGTCAGGTGGGGTCACATTCAACGACCACCACCTTCAACGACGTTACTAGGATTATGTCTCGTCAAATCTCGATTTTAAATACTTTGATTTATCGTCTAAAACTGTTATCATATATTGTGGGTTTCTAATCTTATGTTAATACTTTAGTTTGATCATAAGTGGCCATGTGTAAATGAAAGTATGATAGGTGTTTGGTGTAAATCTTATTTCATAAAGTAATTTTATAAAATTAAAATTTATTTTTATTTAAATTTTATCATAGTAAAATTTATTATTTGTTAAATTTATTATGTTATTTATTATTTTTATGAGATTACGGTTAATATATAATTTCACTGAAATATATATGTCTTAATTAGAGTTGATTCAAAGTTTAATCAGGTAAAAAAATTTCTTTAGGTCTCTAAAACCATGTTTAATTTTTTTTACTAATATATATTTATTAAATTAATTATAAAATTATATTTAAGAAAAAAGTCTAAAAAAGTTAATATTAATAATCTATAATAAATTAATTTAAAATTATATATTATAGATGTCTTATTTTAATTTAAATTTGTTTTAAATCTCTTAAATCTTTAATATCTAAAATTTTTAAATCACTCTTATTTCGATGTACCATGTATGTTTACATTATATAAAAAAAAAAAATATATATATATATATATATATATATATATATATATATAAATCTTATATTATTTATTTTGTAAGATTAAATATACTTAAAATTTAAATATAATTATTTGTAAAGATTTTGGTGATGAAATTGATTTGAAGAGAGAAAAGTGAATTTTAAGTTGTTATATTGTTACTGTGTGTCATTTTCATATATGATGATACATCTTTTTCCCCTTGTAATTTTCAGAAGTTATTTCTTTTATTGATTTTTTTTTTTGTTTTAATTTGTTTCTGCATCATCTTTCATTAATGGACATCTTTGTAGTGAAGAGAACTCTAACATAATTATTCACAATCATGTTGAAAGGAAGTTCATAGCCTTCTATCACTCCGGATATTCCTAGTTTTTTTTTTTAATTAGGAAAAGTAAACTCGATTAAAATGTGTAACTTGTGAATTTTGAAATTAGTTTATTTTGAAATTTTAAACTAGTTTAGTCCTTCATTTTTTGAAATACATAGATTTAGTCTTTTTAATCAAATTTTATTAAATTTATTTTACATTTCAAATGTGTTTCATAATAGTATTTGACCTAACATTAAAATAAAAATGTGTCAAATAGTATAAATAACTCAACTACAATCTTGAAATATGTATAAAATATCAAACAAACATAATAAAATTTGATTAAAAAGACTTAATCAACATATTTTAAAAGATGGAAAACTAAATTGGTTCAAAATTTCGAAATGGACTAATTCTAAAATTAGTTAAGGAATAAAAATATATTGATCGTAAAAAATATATGAATTACTTTAATTGAAATTGTATTGTTAAATCAAGAAAAAATAATTAATTTAATAATTTTAGATATTACATCGATCCTTAATCACTTCATCAATGGTCAATTATTAGAAGTGAAAAGTTTGAAAGGTTGGGATAAGATAAATATCTTTTCTATATTAATAATGAAGATTCTAAGCAAAGTCAGTGTGAAATTGAGTGGTTCTTACACGTGTGTGGGGTATGTGAAGTGAGTTTGATAGGAACGTTGAATATGAATAGTATGATTTAAGTCCTGATTGACGCGTGTTGATGAAGGGGACAAGACATTATCCACAGCACGCGTGTACGGACCAAGATTCTAAACACTTTCCAAAAACTTCAACACTCCTCTGCAGTTATATTTCTTACGTTTCTTCTTTTACACTTTACATTTTAATACAAAATAAAATTTATTTTTGTGGTCAACATTTCATGAATTAAACACATTTTAAGTTTTAAATATGTCAAATATTAAGACACTAGTAGTCTTTTTATATTAAAAATAAGTAATCTTTTTTATTTAATTACCTTTGTCAGTACAATTATTTGAGGTTTCATAATACTTTTATTTGAATTTTTAATTAAGTAATTGACAAATTATTTTATAAAATTTTAAATTAGAAATTAATGAATTCATAATTTTAAATTTCATGTTACTTATTTCAAGAGACGTGTCATATTCAAATCATCTTTGCTAAAATGAAGGAGGACACTCTCCTCTTACATCAAATAGTGTTTTATTCTCGAAAAAAGGATGCAATATCTATCTCAATTATTTACTTGAATATATTCTTTTCAAAAGGTATTTTTGAAAATGTGATTTTAAATAATATATAGTATTTCAAAGTATAGTTTCTAAAATATAATACTTCCTTGCAGTGTTGAGTTTGAAAATGTTATTTTGATTCTTTCTTGATGAACGTGTTTATTCTTTTCGTTTTTTTATGCTTTCGATCCTCCCAAATCGAATTTTGGCACGATTTTAGTTGATTTAAGTATAGAGATGAAGTTGTAACAACATGACACATTTTCAATCCATTTGATCATATCACATGATTAAAATAGTGTTAACATAATATGATTTCGACATGACCCAAAATTTTCATTTTGAAATTGTGTAAACTTGACACCATTTTTGTAGTTTCATACTAACATTTTACCAGAATGGTAAAAGAAGCTTCCCTTGTCTTGCTACAAAAGTGTAGCTTCTGTTATACATTTTCTCAAGAAATCAAAGGGCAACATTACATATGCTATCCAGAAGCAATCCATGAGACCCAAAACTACAAGCAAAAAATTACTGACAATAAAACTGAAAACAACAATAATTAGCAACAGTCAAACTCACGACAGCTACAATGTTCAAACCTTGTTCAGAAACCCGGAAAACATGTATTATAATGCACATAAAGTCATACAAATCAGTAGCATTCTCAGCATGAGATTGCTAAAATCTTGAAGTCAGTCTTCAGAATAAAACCATCTTTGCATGACCATTACAATAACTGCCGTCACTCAACACCATAAGCACTATATTTTATTAACAAGCACATAGAATGAAACTAAGTAGTAAGGATAGGTGGCAGGTAGTCAACTTTGTCACCAAGAACACGAGCCTTAGTGTCAGGAAAGAATTCAAATCCTGGAAGCTCAGTGACAGTTCCTTCGCTGGAAACCCCAATGGGATAGCGGAGTAAGTGGCCGGGAAGGTCATGCTCAAGAGTCTCACTTGAATACAGATCCCAATACTTGTCAGAAATCTGGTTCACTTTTCTGATACATTCTGTGGTTTCAGGGAATTGGAAAGAGTCATGAAGCATGCCAAGGTGCTCATACCACAATGACATGCGGAAACCATGGATCTGACCCCTTGCTGGCTCACTCGTGATCAAATGATAGGGTTGATAAGCCCCCATTGCAATCTCAGAGTCTCTTGCACCATCCATTGATCTCTGGTTTATGTTGGCAGATCCAACAATTATGTATTCATCATCAACTGCACAAAGAAAAAGTTCTTCCACTTTTAGACCTTATGATAACCAAAAAAATAAAATTGGCTAACAGTGTAGTATCAGTTTAAGAAAGTGATTCCAATGAGTAAGAATGGAGTTAATTTTCTGAATTACCTATCATCATCTTGGCATGAACATATATCATGAAGCGCCGGGCCTCTTGGGCTCTGATATAATCTGTATCAGCATCTGGTCTTTCTGGAGGCTCGTACTCTCCTTCTTTCTTCACCTCCCGATTACCAAGGCAGAAGAATGTCAAATAGTTCCGAGGATTTTCCTCTATTCCCTTGGCCTGGAGTGCCTGAACAACATCCTTGTACATCATATCCATTGTTCTCCTCTGCCAATCCAATATTGCCTGAACTGATGCACTTTCTGGGACACCCTCTGGCCACATTGGGACAACAACATAAACACTGAACCTTTCCCCAGCTTCAATCTTACTAACTATCTTAAGCGAAAGCTCCTTCGGGATCAGATGCAAAGCACCAATGTCTTCGGGCTTAATGCCATCAGGACTCCAACCGTAACAGCTTCCTAGGAAATACTGATTCTCAATATAGATGAAATTTTTCGCACGTCTAATGGCATTAACATAAGCATCTTGTATACTACGGTCTATTATGTTATCCTTTCCACTCACAAGCCCGACTCTAGCAGCTTCTTCGGGAGTCTCCGGGAACCCAAAAGCAGCTCCACCATCAATTGATCTGAATAACTGAACGTTCCATGTCTCTCGATCATCAGGGTAAGTTACCGGTGATGGAGGAATAATCACATCTTCAAGGTCTCTCAGTTGAACAAGCAAGTCCTTTCCACCTTGCTTCCTCCATCTTTGCTCAAAGTTGAACAAAACATCCCAAGCAATTGGCCCTTCAAGTCGAGAGTGGATGTCATGCCATGGTTCTCTGGGACCACCTTTTTGTATTGATGCGCCACCGAAGTTAGGCTGATGAAAATCATCGTGATGTGCTGTGTCCAGCGTTCTGAAAAGAGAATGGAATGGAGAGTCGTATCTTCCATCGCAGAGATCAATTCCCCCCACAAAACTAACAATCCTTCGCTTCTCAGATTCTCCACTCGGCAATTCACTGTCCACGACTACGATTTTCTGGTGGTGAGTAAACATGGTAGAAATTTCTAAATCCTGAACAATGCTTCCACCGTCATCCGGATTGCGAGGGCATAAAACACAATGCACTTCAGTTCCCCTGAAGAACTCCTCTGTTTCTTGGTCATGAGTAGCCATCAAACCATCTTTTTTTAACAGAGGAACAGAAGTTCTATCATCCCAGACTAGCATCAAAACCCTGACACCTTCACTTGCTTTTTTCTTCAGAAGCTCACCAAGTGTTTCGTCTCCTCCAGGCTTTGGCCTCCTAGAATCCCTTACCAACGAAATCTCAGTATACACAGACCAACCTGTGATGTATATCAAGTGCTGTGCTTTGGTGATTGCATCAAAAACATCCTCCCAACATCTATGAGGTTGATAAGTCTGGCCTCCACTGAGTGGTATTTTAGGGACAAAGTTGTCTGGTACATGAGCATCTTGGTACAGAGAAACCTTGCATCCTCTTCTTTGTGAAAAGAAAGTATAAGGAACTCCAGGAAATTTAGGACTTCTAATGCCAAGAGCCCAGTTGCGGTCTTTCGAAATGTCAAAATACTGCAGCTTCACGTGGATCTTGGAATTTCCATGAATTGGATTTTTATGCTCGTCCAATATTTCAACCCATCTATCTATTTCTTCACCGTCCAAGACCTCCTCAACAGGAACATATGCTCTTCCAATTAACGTTGCCCCAATAGGATTATCATCTTTCACTGTGAATATGATGTTTGATGCCATATGGGCACAGTAAATGTGAAAGGACTCGTACCATCTTGGATTTTTGACCTCCTTTTCCAGAATTCTGGTCCTTCCAACTCGTGCCTTCTCTAGATCAATGGTTGCATATAATTTAGTGACACCTTTTCCAAAACCAACAGTCTCCTCGATGTTATGTACGATCTGAATCGGAGAAACATAAATGGAATTAGAAATTTCAAGAGTTAACAACAATGTACATGGACGTAAAGGTGCTAAGTAAAACAATCAGTGTATTATATAAGAAAGATTCCACCAGTGGCTTTGATAAGGATGCTTATGATCCTTAAAGCTATTGAGGTGAAAACATGGCATGGTAAAGTCAAAATATTCTAAACTTAAAAACTGCTGAGGTAGAAGACAAGTTCAATGAACAATAGGTTATTTCAATTAACATCTTGATTTTACTTATACTTATTATACGTCTCTTTTTCTTCCAGTCCCTTTTTTATTACATCATATATCCTATAGGTTTATTATTTTATTATTTTTAAATATATTAAATGTTAATTAATCTTTTTAATGGACAAATCATTTTCCCGTTTCAATACACACTTATCGCCAATAAGCTAGTAACTATTTCCCTTCCCCTTCACCCTTAAAATCAAATATGTGAATTTCAAGTAGAAAAATAGTATATGATCACAAATAATCCAAATAAATACCGAGGTCTTAAAATTAAGCAACACAATGGGCGATGCCAGCAGGAATGGCTCAGTGCAACTTGGTTGAAACACAGTATATCCCATGAAAAATAAGATGATGAGTTATTTGTAAAAATAAAAAATGAAGAAATTTATTTTCAGTCATTCTTTTCCAGGATAGCAGGTTTTTGTCGGTTATATTCGGATCTGAGTACCAGGTGAGACCCATTTATAATAAGAAACTCTAGCTTTTGTTTCAATTACTTTATTAGATCCAATATCCCACTATTCGCTATAATAGGATGAATTCTATATTTATAAATATACCTCTTTACCAATACTACCAAAAAATAAAATATACATTAAATATTTTTAGTTTAAACATCTCTTCAACTTTTACTAAAACACTTTCTTTAGTGAAACTTGATCTTAATTTTTATGTTATAATTTATCTAAATCCTGTCAATATTATCAGTTAATACGCGTGAGCCACATTAAAATAGAGATGAAATATAAAGGTTAAATTCATTAAGAATATCAAGATTAAGACTAAGATTAAATATTAAAAGACAGGTATATTTTACTTCAAAAAAAATTTATTGTAATACTTGTCTCGTGCTATAATTTAAAAGAAGTATTCATCCCTCTTAAATTATATTCATGTTCATAATAATTTCAATCTTTGCCCCCATAAGGAAATTATACCTCAAAACTCATACCTAAAATTTGTCCCATAATTAGGCAAATAACAGTGTTATTTTATAACCTAATTATAACATTCAACAAGTGAAATATTTAACTAAATTCAAACACCATAAACTAATTGATTACATTTGCAACGCACTAAATACTAGTTCGGTTTATTCCACTCTAGTTTCTCTCTCCTTTTTTTTTTTTTTTTTTTTTTTTCTCTTTTATCCTCTTGTACCACATAAATAAAGGAGAAGGATGGGTATGATGTTACTCGGAATATTCAGATCCATTTTTCTTACAATTCTCATCTCCAGTCTAAAGTGCATTATTTCTTTCCCTCGTTTTTTTCTTCTGACAACATCAATTAAGAATATAACAACGAGTAACTGTCTTCTTTTTTTTCATCTAAATATAATCTATCGTGTATTTATAAATTGCCAATTTCAATAAAAAATGTAAAAACTGTATTAATTGCAAAGTTTAATTACATTACAACTAACAACACAAACCTTTTAGATAAACTCACTTGATATATGGTTGGGCGAATGTTGATAACATTATTTTTGAATAAAGTTCGTTTTAAAACAGTGCGATTCATTTTCTACACAAAACAACTGAGAGATAAAATTTAACAAAATAGCTTTATCTAATCCTAAAGCTACTCCAATTACTTCAACCCATAATCAATTTTAAAGTTAAGAACAAACTTTACAACACGAAAATCAGTAGCTAAGTATGATTATGAAAAATCTGTTGAAAAACCAACAAGTGTATCTGAAAAATAACACTCCAAACACACTCATGTCATCATTTTGAAAAGCCATTTCCTGTAAGTTTTTGCCTCATGTCAAAAAGATAACCACCGCCTCTTACTTTTCTTTTTCACACAAAAGAAGAAAAGTGTCGTCAATTATCTATCTATCCATGCGATGGATCTAACCCTTATCCTTCCAACTTCTAATCGTTTTACCAGTTACTACCATTCAACAACAAATTTGTTCCTTCAATTAGAAAAAACTGAAAAATCAAGAAGTAACAGTATGAAACAGAATAGAACAGAACACAACAGAACAGAGACTCCGTATAGATCTTCTGGTAAAACCAGAGCACGTTTTTTTCTACAAAAATGATTCGTCGGGGTATGGGGTAATTTTACTTCTCCACTGATGAAAAGTGTGAGTACGAAGATTAGGAAAATTTAAGAAACCTAAACTACTGTACTAAACACTACTGCGCTAATTAGTTGATGAGGATTTTAGAGCAATTGAAATGCAAGATGAAAAGAACAGAGAAGCTTAGGAAATCAAACCTTGGTTAAGAAATTGCCGCCACCGATTTTGAGGTTGTCGACTTCATAGATTGTGGCATGGAGAGTGCCATGGAGCAGAATTTGCGCCATCACTTAGTACCCAACAGTGAAACTCTGAAAAATCAAAGTACAGAGTGTGAAATGGGATCTGATCACAGTTTATAGATGAGGTTGTTTAAGAGGAAGAAGAGAAAAAGAAGAAACAGGTGAATAGGAGTGGACAAGAATCAATGAACATTGATTGAGGAAAACAATTGAAAATTGATAAATATATAATATAATCCAAGTGTATATACATTGGTGTTGACTAGTTGGCTAAGATTAATTTTTTGTTCATGCTAATTGCTAATTACTAATACCTAATTATAATACCTAATTGCTAATTGCCAATTGCCACGTGGCAATATACAGTGTTTTTCTTTCTTTTCAACAAAGGGATGCAAATAATTACTCTCTTATCTTTAATAGTCGATCATATCATAATTATAATTTTTCATGGCCAATGAATGAAGGATTTTCTTATATTAACATACAAATATACGAATGGTTTTAATTCTTTTACTTGTTAATCCTCTTAAACATTTAATTTTAAATGTTTCTATACTTATAAAACATTCAATTGATACAAAATTTAATCATGTAGTTTTTTATTTTTTTATTTAGTACTTTCTTTTGAAAATACTGGTTTACCTTGTTTGGTATTTAAACAAACGTGGAATATAACAAATAAATAAATTTATTATTTAATTTTTCATAAATATATTTTTTTTTATTAACTAACTTTTATAAATAAATAAGTAAATATATATATATATATATATATATATATAATTAATATTGCCCTTTTAAAAGTTTAAACCCTTGATTTTTTTTATTGGATCGTGTTTTGTTTTTAATTTATTACATATAAATTATGTATACAAATTTTATATAATTCTAAAATTAGTTAATACTCATTTGTATAGATAAATCGATATAATATATGTTTCAAAACATATTAAATATTAATCATTTTATTATTTTATTATTATTGTCAATTTAGTATATAAATTTATTAATGGTATAATTTAATTTATTCCCATATATATTACCCCACAATAAACAATTAATGATGTAATGTAAATAATTAATACTTCATAAACATTCCTTTGTTAAAATGTAAAGAAAAAAAGGTGACAGAGAAAAAAAAAAAGGAAGAATATGATTAATCTAAAATATATTATTTTGAAGTTATTTTTTCTAATATCACATACTATTGTGTAAAAATACCATTTTATTAAGATAGAATATGTTCTAAATTTTTTAATAATTAATCTTTAAATTTCTCCTTTTTTAATGATCTTTTTTTCTTTAGTTACTCTATTTCTTTTTTATAATAACTCCATTCAATCCAACGGTCAGATTATCTTAAAATATTTTCAATCATATCTTAATAACTTTTACATCAATCATGAAAATACTCATTTTTAGCTTTTGTAAAAAAATAAAATAAAATAACAATTATACAAAGTTTTACTAAAATAAAACTCTTTTATTGATATAAATAAGCACACTTTTAAAAGAGATTGAACTGCAGAAACTTTTTTTCTTTCTATTACAATTTAGACGTGAATAATTCAAATTCAAAGTTTCTAGAACGTTTCTATATTTTTACAAAATTCAAAGTTTCTAGAATGTCCACTGATAAAGAAGTTTGAATATCAATATATTACTCTATATTTCCTAAAATAGTTAAATATTTAGTAGTATTTTCTTTCTAGTAGATGGCATTCTTTTTTTAAACTTTTTCTAAGTTTATGGAAACGGAAATGCGAATCTCAAAATTTCCATAAACATACCCAAATTACAATATTTGAAAGTTTTGTTGCTAAAAGAAGAACTCTTAATATGTATGAGGGAAAACCTCAATTATCTGAAAAGAATCTTTCAACAACTAGTCACTAATTATACTTTTTAAGTATTTTGAATGTTGATTAAATTGCTGGCACGTCTATTCATATTAGGACAAAATTTTAATGATTGTAAAGTTGTTAATGTTGTTAAAGTTTACTATAATAATGAGCTTTTTAAGAACTTATAACCATGTTTTTTAAATTATTCGTAAAATAGATAATATTTTCTTAAACCAAACAACTATTTAGCTTTTACCAATATCACAACTTTAGTGATAGTATTATTATTGATTTCAATATTTTCTTATAGTTTGGATGTTATTGTTAAGTAAATTGCGTTTGATTTATATTTTAAAATTATTTTTTATTTAATATTGATATATATATATATATATATATATATTTAAATTTATTTTTAGTTCTTAAATTTTTCCTCAAAATTGGAATTCGTTCTTATTTGAAACTTTGATACATCTTGATTACTAAACTTTAGAAATGAATGAATATAGTCATTTTTATCCAAATATGTTAACTTTTTTTGACATGTCGGATGATTTTCATATTAGTATTGGAGTTGTTTACATTATTTGACATATGTTTGGTTCAATATCAACTGAAAAATGTATCTGTCATCTGAAAGAATTAACGTAATTGAGTTAAAATGACTATATTAATTTATTTTTAAAATTTATGGATAAAAATGTATTAAAATTTCGGATAAAAACAAATTTCAATTTTAGATCAAGATTCAAAGACTAGTATAACAAAATAAATTTTTTAAATGGAATAAATAGCGAGTAATTGATATTTATGTCATATTTATTTTATGTAATATTTAAAAAGAATTTCTTTTTTCCCAACATATAGGCCTATTTTTCCCCTTAAAACATTTTGCTTAATTTTTTATCTTAAAAATATTTTCACATTGTTTTGGTTCACTCATTCTAGTATATATCACATTATTTCAATTATAATTTATATAATATTTTGTTGGTACTGAATTCATCTCGTTGAAAATCATTTGCGTATAAAATCAAATCCTTTATCTACGTATTATTATTACCATTATTACTAATTCTAATTAAATCCTTGATGATACAATTAGTAGATAAAACGTTCTTCTAATTATTATTAATAGACGAGTATTTTTCATTGAAATTTGACACTACACGAACCAATGGAAAGTGTCCAGATAAGTGCTACTTTAAATATCAGAAAACACGTTTCCTTTTGTGGATACCATCATTAAAGAAAAGCTTTTTGGTGGCCCTACACAATAAATTTCAACCACGAAAATTTTTCTGTCGGTATAGCAAAGTTAGAATATATATTATATAATTGATTCAAATCACTCTTAAGATTTTGGAGTATACAGCAAGGACAACCATTTTTTTTTATCAAGTATTTTGAAAAATATTTATAAATAAGCAATCAACCAAAAATAGTTATTCGTTATTTTATTATTATTTATTAATAGATTTAATCAAGAAAATGATGTTTTAACACCAAATCAATTACCTGATCGTTTATTTTTAAGAGTAATATAATTATCATAAAAAATATATATTTTATAATTGAAAAGAATAAGAGAGGAAGAAGAATAAAACAATGGTCAATAATTACTTAACTTTATTTTTTTTGTTGATGTTTGTCTGAAAATTCAAAATTTTATATTAGATCATAATTTGATGCAAAAGTACTTTAATCATTTCAATAATTTATGTAAACATGTTTAATTTTTAAAAATTCAAGTTATGAGTGGAAGATTCAAACAAATACGGCTGTATGAGAGATTTCGTGTGACAATTATTATGGATTTTTTATTTACATCGGTAAGTGGCATATGAAGTTCAGAATTTTTATGTTGATTAAAAAAATTTTGTTTACATTTAAAAAGTACTCGCCATAAAAAGATGTGAAAATCACTTTTTTTGCCCACTATGTAAGTGATAGACTTAATCGAATAGAAAGTTACACTCAGACGAAAAAAAAATCTAATTGGTGACTAATTGGAGTTAGGTTTCATAGGGAACAAAAAATCACAATTCCTCTATCCTCTAAATCTTAACATTTGTACTCTTTCACAATATAAATATTATATAATAAAGAAATTTTATTAAGAAAATAAAATATTTTTGATATATATATTCCCACATTTTAGTTCATAACCAATTAGAGATGGCAAATAAACCTGTTTCCGTGGGTATTGTCCGAACCTGTCCTCGTTTTGACGGGGAATCTTCACATTGATTGGGTATAGGTATAGATATGGGGAATTCCCGATTTTTTCACTTGGGTATGGGTAGGGATGGCAACGGAGCGGGGCGGGTACGGGTATCATGATCCCATCCCCATCCCCATAATAAAAATTCATCCCCATCCCCATCCCCAAACCCAACGGGTATACAACTTTTGACCCATCCCCATCCCCACCGGGTAACGGGTA
>Ga0214545_1004546_pt1 | contig 25862 bp, 18 predicted proteins | sample CNSS4metaG_FD_160064 | JGI IMG/M metagenome (GOLD analysis project Ga0214545, IMG submission 160064) | Root nodule microbial communities from cowpea collected in UCLA plant growth center, Los Angeles, California, USA - CNSS4 | ecosystem: Host-associated > Plants > Roots > Nodule | place: USA... | reverse complement strand
TTTTACACAATAGCTTTAAACATAATAACATGTAGTCTTCATATTGTCTTCCAGATGGCTTTCAGGCTTCTTTTATCATCATCAAAATCTTGCTTCAGCATTTAGACTTGTATTGCTTTTGCCAACAAAGCTCACCAATGCCTCTCTCTTATAGACAATAACTTCTCATCAAGGAAGCTTTCCATAATATCCCCTTCCTTTTTTATGATTTCGGAATTGGCGAGCTTAGATAGGTGATCAACTACTAGTATCCATCTGATGAGTTGATGGTGATTTATTGTTAATCCTTTTACAGCAAGTGTATTGTTGTCTTGTAGTAGAAAGTCGTCTCTAGAGGGACTTGCAAATGTTTATCAATTATTAGATCACAATCATTACTCATTTAGAATTCAATTTTTAATTAGAGATTTCGAGAATTAAATCTAGAGGACAAGGTTGAGTGCTTTTGTCTTCCCTTTCTCTTCAGATTATAATTTACCTTTCTTTGTCTAAAAATTCTTCAAAATTATTGCCCTGGAAGCACTCTTTTTAGGTAGATTTAGATGCATCCCTACTATCTAGAACCTAGGAAATCTAAAACCAAGGTGATCTCTCAACTCTTAGCAGATTAAAACCCTACATTATTGCTCGAGCCTTTCCTTGCCCAACATCCCCTCTAGATACTTGGTTTTAGCACCAGTACAGGTATGGCAAGCTCTTTGGACCACAATTCAAACTAGTTTCCGAACTTAGTTTGAACCAGTTAAAATTATCATAATTAATCTAAACAACTTGCAACCAATAATCTTAAACAGTAAGTAGACAAAATTATGGTTCTAGGTATGTAAGTTTGAAGTAGGTGTGGTGGGACACTAAGCATGGAGTTAGGGAATCAATTGTGAATATGGGCGATTATAATTAGATGAATTGGATTAAGTTATAATCTGTTTTGGGTGCTACATCAGTAAAGTGTCGCTATTGGTATAGCGCTTAGCAGCATGAGGGAGGCTGCCAAGCGATAGGACTACAAGGGAAGTCCCTAGATCGCGTGGCGCCTGGCAGTGAGGAGTGAACTGCCAGGTGATAGTCTTTGAGACAATAGGCCTGCATGCAGCTTGGCGCCAAGCGGCGAAAGGTTTCTGCCAAGCGGTTTGTGTAGGATTGTCGTCTGGCGGTGCTTAGACAGTGCTAGGCGATAGTGTAGAGGGCAATGTGTTCTTTTAAATTGTGTTTTGGATGTTCGTGATGTGGGACTTAGACCAGGAGATGCTTGATTGTGTCATGAGCAAGTAGGTTCATGGCTGGTGGTGGACACGTGATAATATGAGCGGGAAGGTTCATATTATGATGCTCTCATGTGAGGATACGAGCAGAGAGGTTCGTATGTTTCGTGCTCACACTTGACGGCTACTATGAGTGGGGAAGTTCATAATTGTTAGATCACGTGTGTTGGATTACAGGCGGGGAGGTCCATAGAGTTGAACAACGGGCGGGGAGGTCCATAGAGTTGAACTACGAGCGGGGAGGTTCGTAGAGACAGGACCACGAGCAAGCAGGTTCGTGGAAGCATATTATATCCTGGGTATATGGTCAATTATTTTTGTCACTTGTAGGTTGGAAAAGCTTGGGGCATAAAGGTTCTTGGCCAAGAATTAACTAAAATAAAGTATTTTGGGTGATTCTTTATTTTATCAAATTATGTGTTATTTGTTTATGAGCTCACATTTTTTGTTTGTGTTTGGCGATGATTGTGTGACTTGTCACACGGGCGCAGATGATATTCCAGGTAATGCTGGTGATGCCTAGAGACGAAGAGAGGGCTAGCATGGGTTTTAGATTATGTTTATTGATGAGTCATTATTTTCTTCCATTCCACTAGCCTTTGTGTACCCATTAGACAGTTGTTCAGTGCTTAATTGTTCATCTTTAGAGTATTTTTCATCTGTTGGGCTTTATTGGGCCACTGTTTCGAATTTGGACTAATTTCACATTATTTGGCCTAATTTTTGTTTTTTATTATTTGGTTAAATTACCCTTTTGGGCCCTCTATTTGTCATGAAATTTTATTTTGGTCCTCACGTTTTTCGTTGTCTCAATTTGGTCCTCACCGTTAATTTTGACCAGACGGTGTTAAAGTTAACGTCACGTGTCAATTTCTGGTTTTTAATTTTTAATTTTTAATTTTTATTTTTAATTTTTTAATTTTATTTTCTTAAAAAAAATTATTTTTGACACGTGTCACTTCACAGTCGTGCCATGTGTCAAAGTGACTCAATTTGGTCCCTATATTTGTTTTTAGTTTCAATTTAGTCTCAATTTTTGTAACAATGAAGCAATATTGTTCTTCCTCAAATTGACACTAAATTTAGTTTTTAATAAATTTTATGGTGATATTCTTACTAAAATTAACGTTTTTATTAAATATTTCTATAAATATTTTAAATTAACTTTAAATTCTACACAAAACATTAGACTTTGATTTTGTTTTGAACTTGAAATTTAGTTCCTAAATTTATGTGTGACAAATTATTTGATTTTTAATCTTCACCAAGTTTGTATAATATGATACACTTGATGCCTTTATATATGATGACAAAATTGTTAATTTTTGAAATTAAGTTTGGGGTTTAACTATGTTTAATAATAAAACTAAAAAAAAATTATTTAAAAATATTTCTATAAATATTTAATAAAAATGTCAATTTGATTAAGAATATCATCATAAGTTGTATACAAAGATTAAATTGAGTCTAAATCTAAGGAGGGACAATATTGCTTCATTTTTACAAAAATGGACTAAATTGAAACTAAAAACAAATATAGGGACCAAATCGAGTCACTTTGACACGTGGCACAACGGTGAAATGACACGTGTCAAAAATAAAAAAAATTCAAAAAATTCAAAAAAAAAATTCAAAAAAAAATTCAAAAAAAAATTCAAAAAATTCAAAAAAAACCAAAAATTGACACGTGGAATTGATTTTAACACCGTCTGGTCAAAGTTAACGGTGAGGACCAAATTGAGTCATTTTTAAGAAAATGAGGACCAAATATAGATAACGAAAAACGTGAAGACCAAAATGAAATTTAATGACAAATAGAGGGACCAAAAGGGTAATTTAAGATAATTATTTTTAGGCATTTGGGTGAAGCAATTTTGGAGCTTGGACATCAATATTCAGTTGAAGAGAGTTGCCACATCATTTCCATGTCATTTTCACGTCAGCAGAGTGAATGGGTCAACATTAGAGGACCAGGAGTGGCATTTTTGTAATTTTGAGTATCAGAGTGGCAATTTTGTAAATATGAGTGGCAGACTTGAGGTGACCACAAGAATAGGGTTTCTTTTCCATGCACCAGCCGCACACTTCATCACCTACCTTTCTCCAACCTCCATTTTCGCTCTCCAAGCTTCCATGGAAGTGCCCCTTGCGGTTTTCACATTTTTGGGTAGTTTTTATCGTTTTTATGCACATTTGACTGCACCCATTGAGATTTTACGTTTTGAATTCGTTTTCTATCTTGGGCAGCTCATTTTGTGGGTTTTATAAACTTGGAACACCACCCATTAATGGGGTTTTCGTGTTTATATATCACAACACCGTTTTACATTCCATTGAAGCTTTGAAATCTCTCTTTTTGCTCTTAATTTGCGTTTTCAGAATTCATAGTTTAGGGATTTTGAGTTTGATGTTCTGTTTCAGATTCGAATTGGTTGATTGTTCCATTTTCCATGTCTAGCTAAGTTTTGCAGTGCACTCTAATTGGTTGAAGAAACTGAATTGAAACCATGAGGTTAATGTTTTGCAGTGCACTCTAATTCCTATTTTCTCTTCATCCTATTCAATTTCGTAGCTTTGAATGAAATAGAATTTGTGATGCTTAATCACGGGTCCATGTTTTCCACAATTTCAGAACCCTTGGCATGCTCAGTGAGTTCAGATTTTGGCCACAGTTGCTTAATATGTGTGTGTGTGTGTGTGTGTGAAATTGAAAGAAGGATGTGTGTTATGCTTAATGGCATAATGAAGTTGTGTTAATTTTCGCATAGTTGATTAATTTGGATTTCATGAGAGTAAATTGGATAAGATAATTGATTTAGTAACCTGTGATTGGTGGATTTTCAGTGGAATCAAGGAATCAGTACATTTTGAATTTTGTGTTTAATTAAGTTTCACTGTTTCTATTAGAATTTAGCAATTTTGTGTGAATCTGCAACCCCCCTTGTTATTGTTGTGTTCATCTGGAAATTGAAGTTTTGAATGAAAATATTGGTCGTTGGGAGACGACTTGGTTCACTTTCATATACTGCATTTTAAGTGTTTTAATTTGGTGGGGATACGGCCTCTATCATTTATCTACGATTTTAATTTTTAGTCAGTTATTTTGAGAACTTGTAAAACGATTATGGTTTTTATGGATTTTGTTATTTTGAATTTTAAGCGTTGTATAAATTTTAAAATTTCCCATGCTTGGGAATAATAAATTATGACGTTTGAATTTCAATTATGATTTATTTATTTTATTTAAGTAATTTCCAGTAGGGACGTTACAAAAATTCCCTTACATCAAGTCCAAGAAAACTTTACTTCACCCTTTTTAGGTTATATCACACATAAAATCAATTACATTCATCATACCTCCTCATACATGTATATGCATATCGACTAATTCCTCATAACATTCAAAATAAGAAATAAAAGCAGTTTTATTACTAACTAGCACAAAAAGTCCCACCCAAAGAAGTTCTCATAGAGATGCCCCTAAAGGAATTTCTCCTAGTGCCAGACAGATGATGCTCAACACCAGTTTCGACGCCTAGAAAGCCTAGTGTTCGCCCAACGAAGGCACCTCTAGAGCTCCTAGGATTTAATTTGAATTATTGGTGCCCAATGACCCTAGGTGGTGCCCGTCGACACTAAGTTAGTGAGCTCTCTGACTTTGGTGTCGCCCAACGAGGATTGTGCTCGCCTAGCAAGAGTCAAACCAGAGATCCTCATTGCCTAAGTGGTGTTCAGTGGTATATTAATACTCCAAACACCCCTCTTTGAGCTTTAATTGAGTAATTTGACAACTCTTGAGTTAATCCCCACTTAATAAATGTTCTAATACATAAATTTTTGGTTCTTAACTCAAGTAGGGCCAAACTTCTCAATTAAAGGATCTCACAGAGGCATTTCAAATCCACAGACAAACTAGAAACTCGTGCTTTAAACATACCACAATGCACATAAAAAGAACACACATATCTATAACATATTAAGCAAGGTACATATCAATTTAGATGACAACTCAACACAATCAACTTGACATATTGACATAAAATTAAACGATCACATATACATATATTCCACTAAACTATTCAAGTGTAATTAGGTTCACTCATCTTAAAAACAGTTCTATTGACCCCTAAACACCAAAGCACATTCAACTCCAAAGGATGTTATGTGTTCCTGTATGGAACCAAGCGATCTCAAGAACCTTCGACCTTCCTTCCTATTCTCTTTCCGACTCTTTTTGTGACTGCTTCTGGTGTGGACTCCAGAGGTGGGGTACATGCAGGCACTCTAACGCTCAAGTCAAATAGTAATTCGATGTGGGGCATATGTAAAAAAGTGATAAAAGCATACCTCCACCTTTAGCTAATAGACCCTATTTTATATTATTTGTTTTCTAATCATGTCATTATTACTCGCAGACCGTTCTTATTCTTTGCATCAATGTTAATATGCTCTATTAGCATCGTACCATAACTGCCAATGATTGTTACATTCCTTTCTACCTGAGATTATACGCCTTTGTCTACACACATGTACACCAACTCCTCTACCCTAGGCTAGGATGCCCACCTTTCCATCATTGGGTCAAGATGTACAGGGCCAAAATGGGCTGAGATATACCTGGCCATTGTGCCATGCCAACTTGCCCATCTCTTCCTACACCTGCTAGGTTGGAAACGTTTCCTCACACCTCCTTGAGTCGAGATATGGACGACCTGCTCCAAAGCTAGCTGAGACGAGATAGTGTCGGCCTCCTCCTACGTTGCAGATATACCGACCGACTTACCTATACATTATGTATATACATAGAAACATTGTAACATCTCTACTGGAAATTACTTAATTAAAATAAATCCATATATATATATATATATAAGAATAATTAAGTTCAAACATTGCACTTTATTACTCCCAAAACGTGGGAAAAATTAACACAATAATAATAGCGCCATAAATTTAAAGAAAACTAATAGTACTTCTATTACAATTTCCAAAATCTGCCAAAACAATGAAAACCCTAAGAATTCTCTAACTCAAAATCCCCAGGATAACCCTCTCTCCGTCTCAGGTGTTAGCAACATCACCTGTATCATCCATTGCTCCCGTGTAAAGAAATACACGATCATCGCTAAGCACAAACAGAAAGGGTGAGTTCAACAAAATATAAGAAACATATCAGTTAAATAATATAAATACACCCCAATTATATTCTCATAGTTAAATCCTAATCACATCCTTAATACCCCTAAGGCTTTTAAACCTCCAATTTACAACAAAGTTAGCCATGGACTCAAGATTCATGATGCTCACACGAATCTGCCCGCTCGTGGTCCTGCCTCTACGAACCTCCCCGCTTGTAGTCCTACTCTACGGACCTGCCCGCCCGTAGTCCAACACATGTGATCCACCAGCTACGTACCTCCCCGCACTCAACATCTATCAACTGTGAGCACGAAACATACGAACCTACCTCGCTCGTATCTCCATAGGAGAGTAATTGAGTATGAACCTCCCCGCTCATACTATCACATGTCAACCATCATCCATGAACCTATCCGCTCATGGCATAACATCTCCTTATCCATGTTCGCATCAATGCGTACAAGCAATACCCACAAACTGCACTAAACTCGCTTGGGCTAGAAGCCTTAGCTTAAACGACCAGGCCTGTCTCGCTCAAGCTAAGATTCCTCGGCTAAGCGAGCGTGCTACCATGGTTCAAGTGCGAAGACTCGCTTAGGCGAGCTCGTCTCGCCTGGGCGAGACCTCCCTTCGCTCAACACAACATCACTTGCCTAGGCAGTGAGACATCAGATCACACACTCCTCAGTTGCGATTTCTCGCTTAGGCGAGTACCTCTCGCTTGAGCGAGGTACTCTGTCGCTCAAACGATGGGCTCCTCGCCTGAGCGAGCCCCTCGAGCACAACCTCACCACTACGCGATTTCTCGCCTGAGCGAGATGTGTAGACACAACCCAAAATTTTGTTTCTGCTATTCTCGCCTAGGCGAGCCTAGTTAGCTTGAGCGAGAAAAGTAAATATTCTCCCTGTAATGCGCGCATAAACCTATCCCCAAAAGCCCCAAAACCAATTCAACCAAGCCAAGCGATACATCACAAGATTTAACATTTTGTGCGTGATTTGAACATCAAATTGGTCACTCCAATTGCGAAATCAGACCTTAAACACCAATAGTACAACAAATTCCCATAATTCCCATACAATGCATAACAAATTGACCAAAACAACATAGCAACAATTTCACCTCTGATTCATACCATAAGGAGCACGAAAATTCATGATCAAACACAATTATACATGCATTTCAGAGTACACGAAAATTCACAATCATAAAAGCACGCAAAAGAACTCCACTAACCTATGAATCCTTGCTTCAAAAGGTTGTCTAACCTTGGCTTTGTGATATCTAAGAACCCTCCTTTTGCTCTCTCAACCACTACAACTTTGCTCTCAATCCCAATTTACTTTCCCACTCAAAATTCGTGCTCCCTTCTCACTCTAGGTTCAGAATTCTAAAACCCTTCTAATTGCCTAATTCTCCTCTTTTATATGGCTCCTAATTGTGGTAAAAAAAAAATAAAACAAAAATGGTCTTTTTAATGTTTATTATTACCTTCCATAGGCCATTATGGGTTGTTTCTCCCAACTCCCTTGGCTGCCCATTGTCTCTAGGGCTTTCCCACCCTTTCAGATTCAGACCACAAGTATTTTAGCAAAAATAAAGAGATTAATGTGTTCTCATTAAGAGTTGAACCCACAACCCATCAATTACCAAGTCAAATGCACAACCAATTCAACCAATTCACATTTATGATAATTCCTAAAATTTTAGGATTATATTATCACGTCTAACATTCAAATATATTAACAAAATAATGCATAAATTAAAATAACACACAATTGGCATACATAGGACTCAAACCCTGGTCCTCTCACACAATTAAGTACTCTCAACCATTTGAGCTAGTACTTTTCCACATCACAACAATTAACATTAAATGCCATATAAGCTTCCACTACCCGCATTTATTAAACAATTATTTATTTATTTATTCAATTTTCCCGAGTCTTACAAACATCACAAGAATAATTAGGCCATACAATTGTGATCACTGATGGCATAGACTCTAATTAATGACTCAAATGACACATGCAACCAAGAGAGAATTGCATGCAAGAACAAGATAGATTAGATTGAAAAAAAATAAGGCAAAATCAAACGAAAAAACTGATTGAGTGGAAGAAAAGAGATCGCCGAAATGATCATTCCAATGAACTCAAATCTTCAAACAAATGAACAGGGGGTAAAAAAGTGTACAAGGAAAGCAGAAAACTCTAGAAAAGTGATTTCTAAAAATATAATGTGCTTTAAAATAATGAAAGTCATTTATAAATTTGTTTATTTATACTTAGACATTTTAGTATTAAAATAATCAATTCTCAAGACACAACCAATTTTAAAATATTATTTCTAAGTTCTATAAAATTTAAAATTAAATTACTTCCACAAACTCCGTTCATTCGAATAATTAAAATTGTCATGATAATTCGAGAAATGCACTCTCTATTGCAGAGATGGGATAAAGTTTCATTGTAAATGTAACGTCCCATTTAATAAATATGCTTAATTAAATGAAACATCACATACATATAAAGGGCAATGTCATGGAGTATAAGTGTCACTCCTTACAGTTATCCAAAATATACTAGAAAAGGAACCAGGGCACACCACGATGCCATGAACAGAAGAACAAGAATAAAATGTTTGACAGTTATTCAAAATACATGTTCAAAGAGCAAAGTAGTACATAGGCCACAGTGCCTTAAAAGAGTGTTTGGAGCAAGGGGATCCAACCCAAGATTTTGCTACGTTGCGGAGTTTCTACTACCTTGATGACCACTAGGGGTTTCCACATCTGCTCACATCAATAAATTGATGATCATCGCAAAAGGAGAAAACCACACACAAAACACACAAGCAAACAAAAAGGATAAGCTACAGTAAAAAGGTTTTATCATACAATTGAACATGCAATTTAGAAGTCAAGAATACATGAATCAACCAAGCATGTGATAACAAACAAGCAAGACTCTAAGACTCAATTATTCGGATACATATAATCAGTCAGATTCACTGGATGCTTGCATTTATGGTTGCCTCTACTACTCTATAGAGCCATTGCCAATGGGTTTCACCTTACCACGCACAAGGTTAGCTTTCAAGCATCTAAGGTCATTATCCTGCCAAAGACTAGGGCCTCCTGCTATTCTCACCACTTGAGTCAGTACACTCTATGTGAGACTCACTGACTCTTTAGAGCTTCAGGATGCAATCCTTAGTTGAATCCTTACTTAATTATATATTGAGGCACCACCAAGAAACCTTACTAAAGCGTTCGTGGAATTACGTCCATTACCTGAGGCACCATCATGAGCTCTCACCAAGAGGGTCATGGAATTACGTCCATTACATGAGGCACCACCATGAACTCTCACCAAGAGGTTCATGGAATTACGTCCATTACATGACGTCACCACCATGAACTTTCACCAAGAGGATCATGGAATTACGTTCATTCCATACCATAGTCATGTCTCACCAACCAAATCATAGACTTATCATACATACCAATCTCATGCAAATATTCCACCAACCATCCAATCATGTTTCATACGCATATTCATACCCAACTCATCAATTCCAGCCCATAAACCATTTAATACATGCATATTCACACAATTCATGTTTCATATAGAGTAATTCAATCAATCACATGACCATCACCAAAAACAAAGAAGAAAACAACACTTGAGCATGTCCCTGTCCAGTTCTCGCTCAAGCGAGCTCCTTTCTCCTAGGCAAGAGCTCGAACAGTGGGTGAGAATACCAAATTTTCTCCACTATTCATGCATGTCAACACATAGATTCATCAAGAGTAAGGCACAATATATTTTCATACCATTGTAAACACCATACAATCACCAAAAGTACAAAATAGAGCTGAAAAACAAGCAAGATACATTAAAAGCACGAAACCCTAGCTTCCCTTACCTGGAAAATGCTAGCAAAAGACACAAACACCCAAACAGCTGAGCACTATAGCTCTAGGAGCAGATTCATGAGCTGGAAAATACTGGCACAGATAGAAAATGAGGTTATCAAGATGAACCTTTGTTGGAACGACGAAAAATAAGACTAGAGAGGAGAGGATATGGGTTGAAGACCAACTTACGTGGAGTAGAAATAGGTTTGAGCTAGCTTGAAGAGGGATGAAGCCAAACCCTAGCAGAGCTCTGTTGGAGGAGAAATGAGAGAGTGAGTGAACTGTTTGGCAAAGTGGAGAATGAAAGAGAACAAATGACTTTAAGGGGGAGTCTTGGATACCTTATGGACCTGCCTTAGGTATAACATATTAGGACAGACCCTTAAACAATGGGACGAAGAATAAGTGGACCTTACAGTAAACCATCCCTCTTATATATTTACATATTTACGAAGCTTTTCCCATATAGATATGACCGTAATATATTTGTTAGTTGAAAAAAATATTTTATAAAAATATCACTGACATGAACGTGGTTCTAAAATATTGTTTTCTATGCTATTACTACTTATAGATTATCCTTTTTTATCTAAAAAAAATAATGAGTTTCTATTTTAAATATAATTCTATATTTAATTAACGTGACAAATTATAATTTTGTACCACAAATGCTACAATGAGCTAACGATAATGAAGAAGGACCGAATAATACATACGTCGATAACCTTGAACGTGGTTAAAAGTTATTTTATGTTACATTGATGTACCCACTAATTTGTAATTCAAAGATTCAACACACTTGACAATTATAGTCTATTACAACTAATTTATAATCTTTTTTTTAATCCTCCTTTCTTTCTTTTTTCTAATTTTATAATTTTAACAAATTTTAAGGGTATTCTAAACACTTCATAATATAGGCAACATAAAGGGGGAAAATTTTAAGTGTATTCCAAACATTTTATTAATTAATTTTATTGCCACGAAAATTAAAACTTTGAGTATGTTCCTTTTTTCTATCTTTATGATTTTCTTTTCTGAGGGATGATGAGTTTGAGTCCTTTTGTTATTTTTAAATAAAGGACAAATAATAGTAAGTTGTAATCTATAATATCAGGTGCGCTTGTAGCTCAGTGGATAGAGCGTCTGTTTCCTAAGCAGAAGGTCGTAGGTTCGACCCCTACCTGGCGCGCTTTTTGGATTTTTTACATTTGTATATTCTTAACTACCACTCAAGAAAGCTATTGTTAAAACAGAAGGGTGTATTTTCATAATAAAATTTTACTAGCAAATATTTCCAACGATTTTTTATTTTATTTAAATAAAAATTTTGCTAAATCAAAGAAGTTTTTTTTGTTTGTTCTTTTTATCTTTCATTAATTTAGCCTTCTTAAAAGTTTGTTGAGAAGTTTTTTTTAACTTTTTTCATTAATGTAGTCTTCTTCAAAGTTTGTTGAGGTAACTCTGATTTAATAAAAAAGTTTTTCATAGTCAACTATTAATTTTAATGGAGTTTTACACTTTAATTCATACAAGTCTTGAAAATAAATTGTGTCAATATTAACATGAAAATTATTGTTGTAAACATACTCCTTTGAAGTAAAAATGTCATCCTAACTTCCAAAATGGTCGAAAAAGTATGATTTTGACAAATCTAATAGTACTAAATTGTTCTCTTGAATTGTGTATTAATATATGATGATAAGTTAAAGTGAGCCTCAAATTACTACCCTAAGCTTCTTGTAAGATCTGTCAAAATCTTGAGATACATACAAAATTTCTCTAGCAAAGAGACTATTAATAAGTATATTGTGGACTCTTAGAATATATGTTATTTGTAACTAGACTAACTTCATTGATGTCCCCAATATAACTACAAGTGAGCATTCCCTATTAACTAAATGACCAATAACCCCTATAACATCTTATTATCTTACTGATCATGTTAATTAGGTAACGAAAAAATAAAAAAAAGGGATATCGTCAGTGGCGGATCTTGACCAAGAGTTTTGGAGGGGTTAGAATAATATAATTTTTTGATCATTTGATTGGACCATTAGTATATAACACTTTAAAAAATTACTCTTCTATAAAACAATTGGATCGTTAGATTGGATTCTTAGTATAATGCTTTAAATACTTTAAAAGATGTGAAGAAGTATAATTTAACTTATTTTCATCTTCACGTGAAGTTTCTCTTTTACTACTTCTACAAAATAAATCCATTATTCTAATCTTCATCAATATGTTTTTTTAAAATATATTAAAAAATAACTTATCATAATCTAATAATAAAATATTGAGGGACATAAGTATTAGAAGAAAAATATATTATAGTCAAGTTACAATTAAAAATCGGTTATAAAAAAACACAATACATTATTTTTTTTCTTCTATAATCATAAAATATAAGTATACAAAAGGCTCATGAGATAAAAAATAATTTTAATAACTATTAAACTAATATTTCATCATCAAGTAAGACAGGAGAGAGTTACATTTTTTTTCTTCAAGAAATGAAGGAAACAGATGAGAAATGAGAGCAAACATAATAAGTATGTGTTTAAAAAAGAAAAAATATATATGATAGTGAGAGATAAGTATAATTTTGTAAAAAATTAAAAAAGCAATGACAAAGAAAATAAAAAAATATTTTAATAAATATTTGGTTTAATTACTATTTTGGTTATTGTTTTAAAAAATGTAAGTTCATCTTCCCGTTTTTTTTTAGTTTCAATTTAGTCGCAATTTTTTAGTTGCAATTTAATATTTTTAGACAAAAAAAAGATACTAGAAGACTAATTAAACCTAAATATTTTTTTTATTTTTTATTATATTGGATTTTATGTTTTATTATTTATTAACATTAAATATTATATTTTATAAAAGAAATAAAGAGACACAATTTAATTATCTTCAATTTCTAAAATATACTATTTATAATTTTCAAAATTTTTAAAATTTTTAAAAATTCAAAAAATGGACATATAATTTAAAAAAAAATAAAAAATATTTGGGAGGGCCTAGGTCTCTCCCTGCTCCTATGATGCTTCGCCTTTAGATATCATTGTGATATTCAATTTGGAGAATGATATTAATGCCACATTCAAAAAAGATGAGAATGTGAGTGATAAGTAATGGCATTATTCACCAAGATTATTTTGATAAGATCAAAATTTGAGTTCTTGTAACTTTAAACTTCATAAAGTTTTTCCAAAGAGAAAACTTAATTTTCTTTCAAAATTCATATATCCTTTCATTGCATTACAATTGCATATTTTTACATGTTAAATTATGCATGACTCTAAACAACCACAGCCTATTAAATTCCATATTAATTTCCACTTATTAGTTTTTAATGTCCATTAATAATTAACTCTCACTAATGTTGTCTTTGATTTCCATTATATGAATGGTTTACCTTCTCTTATGATTTTCAACCTTCCCCTGCAACAATGCAACAACCTAATTAAATGACATAACTAAAATTGTAAAGAAAACCCAAAATTATAAATGATTTCAAGCTTTTTCTGGAAAAATACGTACCCATATTTGTCCACCTCGGCGAACATTTGTTGACATTGCCCGCCGTCCCGCTTCTATTTGTCTAGATGTTATCCAAGCTGGCTCAAGTTCCTGAAGAGTATATCTTTCGAAGCAAATATTATTACCTCGATAGGATATTCCCTTCATTCTTCCTCTATGTTGTTTACAAAATCTGGTTCTTTGGGGGTTATAATTGATGGTTGTTTTTCAATTCCAACCTAATTAAATGACATAACTAAAATTGTAAAGAAAACCCAAAATTATAAATGATTTCAAGCTTCTTAATAGTTAGAGTAAACATGTGCTTAAGTCTGCATATATTGATCTAGAAAGTTTGATGCAAATCTAATTGAGATGTGGACTTACAGAATTTTAAGAGTCATAATTACAATATGGAATATCATATAATTACACTATAAATATTATTGATGTTGGGAATATTTAGGGGTAGTGAAAATATGAGATATATGAGATAGGACTTACGAAATTTTAAGAGTCATATAATTACAATATGAAATATCATATAATTACACTATGAATATTTGATGTTGGGAATTTTTAGGGGTAGTGAAAATATGAGATATATGATAAATATAAGAGATATGCTATATGGGGAACTTGTTATTTTTTTTAAGTTGTTTTTCTTGTTCCTGTTTCATTTGGCTAAGTTTGTTTAGTATTTTGTGGAATATGAGACAAGATTGAGGAAAACGTTAATTTTTTGTGTATTTCCAAGTTACGGGTTCAAATATTCATGAAAGTGTGATATTTGACGTTATTTTTCGTATTTTGGAAGCGTCGGGTGGTCGCTGGGCGAATGTTTTGGTCGCTGGGTGACTATGTCTTTTTTTGATATGCGCAGTTTTAGTAAAATTGACTTTTTTGACTCGTTAACCGTTGGAGACCAGTTTTTTATCGCAAGGTCCCTATAGTTTGGTTGTTGACAACATTGACCTTCGTTGCTTGTTTGGTGCATAACTTTCTCCATAGTTATTCAATTAAGTTGGTTCTTATTGCATTTGGTTCTTGATTCAATCATCTTTAATTTGAATATAAATACAAAATTTTTGAAGCTTTACACAAGCTGCAGTTTTATTTCTAAAATCCCAAATCGTTTGAAATGTGATTTATAAAGCATGAGATTGAATGTGATCTTGTTATATTATGTATGAAATGGAAAACATGACTGTATGGTTGGTGGTGGTTTGGCATGAGAATTGAATGCTTGATATGACATGTAGATTTTGTTGGTAAAAGAGTTTCAAGGGAAACTCTTGGTGATGGTGGTTAGTGTATACCTTGATATATGAAATGTATAGATAAAGGAAGGTATCCTGAACTCTAAAAATTATTCACACTCACATAGAGTAGAATAATTTATATGGTGAGAGTGGCAGGAGGTCCTAGTCTTGGGACATATATTAGAGGATTAACCCTATGTGTGTCTAGACTCTGCAGAGTTTAGAAGCCAGCACAGGCGCATACTTCCTTTAGAATTCTATATCAAGAGTATGATCCGGATATTGAGTCATAGAGTCTTGAAATTGGTTGCTTTCACATGATTTGGGTGCCTACTGCTTTGTCTGTGCATAATATGATATGACTATTGATTTGCTCTATAACTAAAACAATTTTTGCTCTAGCTTACCCTTTCTTTTGGTGTATGTTTCTTTGCTTGGTTTCTTTTTTTTGCAATGATCACCAATTTATTGGTGTGAGCAGATGTGGAAACCTCTGGAGGTACTCAGGGGTAGAGATGTTGCTGTGTAAAGTGGTCCCCATGATCTGGGTTATGGCTCACAATTGAGCCCTTTTGAAGAACTCTTAGTTTGTTTTAAATTCCTTGCTCCCTAAGCAATTCTTTTGCAAAACAATAGTACTTTTGTGTTATGTTTTATGACATCATGGTGTGCCTAAACTTTCATTCCAAGTATATTATGGATAACTGTAATAGTTAGTACATATATGTTTCATGTCATGTGCTCTTTTATATTATAATTATGTGATGCTTAATTTTAGTAGATTACTCTATTATAAATGGATGTCACACTAACAATTTAAGAAACTACTCTATTATACATGAACTTTTAGAAACTATGATTCTTAAATTATATTATTAGAAGAGTTTAAGAACTTACTTGGATCTATTGCAAAATTCTCTTAATCAATGTTTTTCCTTCTCTTACTTCTCCTTCATGACTTTTTGATGATATAGAATTACCAAATACAAAATCTTCTCCTGTCAAAATCACTTCTCTTATTTTCTTTTTCGTTCTCTTTTGAAACATAATACTCTTTAACTTTTCAGGAGCAACAGTCATATTTTACTTCTAATATTTTAAAAACTTTAATAAAATATTATAATAACTCTATGGAGTGAGAAATGAGAGAATTAATTTAATAATTCTAAAAAAATCCTCATAATTTTAATATATTTATATTCTAATAATCATCACGTTAGAATCTATACATTAATCTTATTCTTTAAATTACATGAATCAAATATTAAATTAATATAATTTAACCATTAAAATGAATAAAATTATTAAAATATTTTTTTTCTTAAAAAATTCTTTGATATTTTTTAATAATAGTATTTAATAATAATTCGTGTTTATTTTAAATTGTAAAAATATAATAAAGGGAGAATAAGTGTTTTCGTTAGTAAATTATTATTAAATAATAAAAAAATAATGCAACTTGTGGTACTTGCTAAACTAAACCTTGGAGTGGTGGTTCCTGTGCTGGAAGTTAGAAGAAGCTAAAACCCTTCCATGGTGTTTTCTGCATCTTCGTAACTCAAACCAAAACCATGGTGGGTCCGATTCTTCGTTCTCTCTGGTCTTCTACCAGAAAATCCTTCACCCCTTCTTCCCCTCCTTTATCACACTCGCGCTTCTTCTCTCGCGCCTTCGCCGCCGCTCCCGCCGTCGACCCCGCCGCCGCAACCAGCGCCTCCTCCATCGACCCCAGCCGCCTCCGCAACGTGGCCGTGATCGCCCATGTAGACCACGGCAAGACAACGCTCATGGACCGCCTCCTCCGCCAGTGCGGCGCCGACATTCCCCACGAGCGCGCCATGGACTCCATCTCGCTAGAGCGCGAGCGCGGCATCACCATTGCCTCTAAGGTCCGCGCCCTAATTTCAATTATCCAACGCCTCGACCACGTTTCCAATCGAATCGGATAGATCGATATGAATTCGAGAATGCTAACGACGTCTGGTTGATTTTTCAGGTTACGTCTGTTACGTGGAAGGAGAACGAGCTGAACATGGTTGATACTCCCGGGCACGCTGATTTTGGTGGCGAGGTGAGGTTTTCAACGGAATATTGTCCCAATTAATCTGGAACTACGTGTAGTTGTCAAGTTCATGTTTTTTTATGGATTTTTTTTTTCATAAACCTTCTAGCAGAAGAAAATGAAAAGAAATAGGCTGTTTGGTACAGTTCTTTAAGCACTTCTAGTGGAGAAAAATAAGAAGGAAAACATGAACCACCATTTCCATAAGCTAGAAGCTAATTTATAGGAACTGTTTCATATAGCTTTTTTAAGTTTTAAATTTTTATCAACTTGTGTATAAGCTAAATTTAGTTTATAGAAAAACTTAGTTCATATTTCTCTTTCTCTTAAAAAGTATATATCAATAAGCTTGTCCACACATGTCCAAAATAAAGTGTGTTCTATAAATTAAAATTAACTTATGCATATACTAACTTGTGAAGGTTTTATGGTATCTGCTTCTTCAAAATAAAAAATGTAAGAGTTAGTTTTATCTTATTGAATATTTATAGGGAAATTCATCCAAACATGTCTTTAGTTCAGCATGTTTGATTGCAAAAATGGAAAGTGCTTCTTTTAATTCAAAACTATTATAACGAGGTGATGATTTGAACAAAGCTTGTCATTGTCACTGAAGATGCCCTTTTGTTTTAAGTTTTCTGCAAATATGAATTTGAAAGTATTGAGCTGTTGTTAATTGGTGGCCTATATGCTGTTGTTGTGCAATCCGGTTGCTCATCTCATTTTTATGATTGGTTGATGTGTAGGTTGAGCGTGTTGTTGGGATGGTGGAGGGAGCAATTTTAGTTGTTGATGCTGGTGAAGGTCCTCTTGCACAAACGAAGTTTGTTCTGGCAAAGGCCTTGAAGTATGGGTTGCGACCTATTCTTCTTTTAAACAAAGTAGACCGTCCTTCAGGTAGTCATCACAGGATTCTCAGCTGTTACTTGAAATATGTTGAAATAATTATTAAATTTATGTTAGAGTAATTATTAAGTCTAAAATAGGGAGTGGTGTGTTGGGAACTACTTCCAGCTGTATTTATAAGTCTAGTGCACTCTATGAGTTGTACTTCGGTATTTAGGGTAGTCTTTTGATCTTTCATCTTCCATTGTATCAGTTTTTATCATTAGAAATAGAAGGTTATGAGAGGGATCTAATAAGACCCTCCAATTGTGTATTATCCTTTTATTTTCACATGGTATCAGAGCAGGTGATTTAAGTTTCTTTCGGTCTTGTTTGTGTTTCTCGCCGGCGGCTGCCGGAGTCAAGTCTTTCAAAGACTCATGTCTGAAGTATCTCAATGTGATCCCGCTCTGGTTTCTGTCTGGTCTGTCCACCGGCACTTGTTGAGCTAGGGTTGTCCGCCGCCATCCGCCACTATTCATCACTGTCTGCAGCTGTCCACTGCCATAAAACACTATCCAAAGCTACCCGCTCCCACTGTTCTCTAAATCGTCGCTGTCTGCCACTGTTCCGCTGCCGTCCGCCACTGTTCGCCGCCGGCTGTCGTCTCTGGCCACCTCAGTTTTCGCCGGCGACCACTTGATCTGGAGTGCCTCTCCGAGCGACAGCCACCCTCACCGGTGCCGAAACCAAACACTCATCCACGCGCCGCCACGCGCCACGTTTTCTCTGCTGCGAACAGGCGCGTGCATTCCACGCGCCGCCTTCTGCTGCTTGGAACGTCACGGCGCCACCTCCATAGTGTTCGTCGGAGCCTCCTTTGTCGGTTCTCACCTTCAAAAATTCATTTCGGTGAAGTCCAGAAGCCACCCTTGTGAAAGTCCCGCTAGGTTTTTTGGTTTTCCTGTACTGTTTAGCATTTCCTCACTGTTTACCAAAGTTAATGGTTGGAGGTTGCTCACGGCGTGAGGGGGAGTCTGTTTATGGTCATTATGTCTTCACGAACTTGCTTCTGCTGCTATGCATATACTGTCTGCCTTGCCAGCCACGCCGTTCAATACATGTATTGTCTATTTGCCATTGTCCACGCTCGATGGTAATCTTATAGTCTGCTACAATGTGTAGCAATCAGCCACTGTTGGGTCTGCTGCAGTTTGTCACACTCAGCCACTGTTGGCCACCATCTGTTCTGATGGCAATCTAGTCTGTCGCAGTTTGTCGCTGTCAGCCACTGCTAGCCACCATCCATTGTTGATGGTAATATTGTCTGGCCGCAGTTTGTTGCTGTCTGCCACTGTTGGCTGCCATTTGTTGATGGTAATCTTGTCTGCCGCAGTCTATCGCTGCTTACCACTGATTGCTGCCAGCCCAAGATCGATGTTTGCTGCCAGCCAAGATTGATGTCCGCTGGCCATTGTCATATGGCAGTGAGTAACCTTCTTTGTCACAGAAACATCTCCAAATATTTTGTGAAGCAAGATGTCTACTTTGCAATTTGTGCTCAAATCGTCTCTACCAGTGGAGTTATGTGGACTTAATTGTTCTTTTGGTTTTGATAGCACACTCTTGAAGTCCATTATAGTCATCCAATTCCTGTAGTTTTTTGGCTGTGTCAAGGTTCCCATATCTATTGTCTCATCTAAGAAAAAAATTGTCAAAGAAGTTTGTACTATGTTTGTCAGATCAAATCAGCTTGCAAATGTGCTGACAGAAGAACTTGGATTGAGTTTATCTATTCCAAGCTTGGGACATACAATATGTATGCTCCAGCTTGAGGGGGAGTGTTGAAATAATTATTAAATTTATGTTAGAGTAATTATTAAGTCTAAAATAGGGAGTGGTGTGTTGGGAACTACTTCCAGCTGTATTTATAAGTCTAGTGCACTCTATGAGTTGTGCCTAGGTATTTAGGGTAGTCTTTTGATCTTTCATCTTCCATTGTATTAGTTTTTATCATTATAAATAGAAGGTTATGAGAGGGATCTAATAAGACCCTCCAATTGTGTATTATCCTTTTATTTTCACAAAATAGAATTGGTTTAATTGCCCAATTGGACACCTTGCTATCAATTTCTTGAATTTCGTCCCCCCTTTATTTTTTTTACTGTGCAATTTTGATCTCCCACTATTTGAATTGTTTAGTTTGGTCCTTTATTAACTTGACATCTGATATCTTATGGAGTTTTTGGCATGGCATTAGAGTGCCGATATACATTAGCATTTATGTAAAAGTATTGGATGTGATTTTTATAAGGGGATCAAAAATTCAGGAAAAAATGGGGGTGCGCAAATTCAAGAAATGGATATGATATGTAGACCTAAAATGCAGTTAAGCTGATAAAATTTATGTTGATGGTTATATATTTCTTATTTGTATCTATTGGGTACTTCGGTAGCTGTAAATTGTGACATAACTCTTGTAATTTTAATTTTTTTATACAGTTACTGAAGAGACATGTGATGAAGTTGAGAGCCTGGTGTTTGATCTATTTGCCAACCTGGGTGCTACAGGTAAAAAAATGGAAATATCTCATAATTATAGTTATTTATACTTGAATGTTATGTAGTCTAAACTCCGTTCTCTGGGATTTGATTATTATTGTACTTGTGTGTATAGAGGAACAACTAGACTTTCCTGTTCTTTATGCTTCTGCTAAAGAAGGATGGGCGTCCACCACATTTACCAAGGATCCTCCTGCAGAGACCAAAAATATGTCACAGTTGCTTGATGCAGTTGTAACACATGTCCCACCACCAAATGCAAACACTGATGCGCCTTTCCAAATGCTGGTTAGTATTTAGAATGTTGATAAATTTTTTTATTTTTATTTTCTAAGGAGTTGCCCTTTTGGGCAGTTATCTTGTTGATTCAGTGTTTCTTTCCTTTTGTTTCCAACACACTTATTTCTTATATCAAGTGCAATTTTTACTGAGGATTCAGATGACTCAATTCTAATTACCATTGCCTATGATGCATGGATGCTATACTAGTATCGGACACAACACATCTTTGATATGTTGATTTGTCTCATCATGAGAAATATATTCAACCATGTTTGGATTATGTATTTGTGCATATATATTATTCACCAAATAAAATAAATGCTATTGTATTCTTTTTAAAAGCCATACTAAACTTGAAAATCGTTACTAAATATTATCCAAATTGGGCATTGGTAAACATAAAATAGAAATAGTAAATTGCTACTATTGCCTACTACCTAGTAATAGGAATAGTATCAATTTATTTCCTTTCTTTAAATGAGACAACTTCCATATTTGGTTCATCAAGAGAGAATGTTGCCACTCAAAGGTTGTCATCAACATCTAAGTCATCCCATCCCATGCATCTCCACTAATGTCCCACAACTTAGTGCTCTCTTGGTCATATTCACTTTTCCTAGCCAAAAGCCGCTAATTAGTATGCACATAAATCAATTCTTCAACTCTTTTGGGATTCAACTTATTTATTTTAATGAATGAATGAATAAATAGGTGCTCCAATTTCTTTCACAACAAGATGATGAGAAAGGTTGCACAAGAAACTTTAATGCTAGCTTTTGAAGGAGAGGGACAAAAGAACCATGCATCACTCATGAAGATTTAGGATCCAATGTCTACCTATCTTTAGTTGAGTCAAAAGAAGCAAAGTAATTTGATTTTGATGAGAAGTCAACCTATTCAAGTGCAACCTTTCTTTTATCCTCACTAGTTGTGAAAAACCTTTTCCAACACTTATTCCTCTCCCTGGAAATCTCTTCATCCTCATGTTGGGGATCCTATTTGAAGTCTTTTGAAGCCATTATTCACTATAATACCTATAAATACAAATTGAGAAAGAAATTATATCATTAAAGTTAGTAATTGTCTAATTATTTACATAAAATATTATTGATAGGATTAATTTACCTAGTAGGATTTAGAGAGTTAGCCATGTAATAGAGAGGAATACAACTTTCAGTCCACCTAGCAATTAGTACATTATAACAACTTCATAGACCAAATGAGGCGTGGGGCTATCTATATCATAAGCTCTAAGCATGTTATAGATAGGCTTTGTCAAAGCTTAGATATATGCAAATTTGTCCCACCATACAATATTCAAAATTAGGTGTTTGACATGTTGAGCCTTGCTCACATCATTCTCTTTATAAGAACTCCATTCTTTGCTAATAACCATGGATTGCAAGGAATGTTTCTAAGATTTAAATCTTCTCATCATCGTTATAAGATGCAAAACATTTATCCGCAACAACAAGCAACAATAAACAAATATGATGTCACATAATAAGGGTTTCATGCAAGGTTGGAAACTGTTAGAAGTGGGCTTTAAGCCTAACTCAACCCCACAAAATCGGCTTGTAAGGTGAGGTTTGCACCTCACTTATATATTGTGAATTGGCCTTATCTCTAGTCGATGTGGAACTTCCGACACACCCCCTCACGCCGAGGTATCTCGTGCATGGGACAAGAAATTAGTGGGTGGTCCGTTAACGGTCCGATATTGGGTGAAACAGAATGTCCAAGAAAGTTCGCTAGGATAGGCTTTAACCTGGTTCTGATACCATGTTAGAAGTGGGCTTTAAGCCTAACTCAACCCCACAAAACCGGCTTGTAAGGTGAGGTTTGCACCTCACTTATATATTGTGAATTGGCCTTATCTCTAGTCGATGTGGAACTTCCAACAGAAACTAACTCATTAGAATAGAACATTCTATCTATGAGAGCTTTGAGATTGTCTTTCTCTTCTAAGTTGAATGCCCTCTCCATACATAAGTTGAATGTTCCTTTATCCAATAAACTAACATAAGTTCATAAAATGATATAATCAACTTGTTGACCATCTTTGAAAAAAACTTGGAATTTTTAAGTTAGAACTAGAAGAATTTGATATTGTTGCCGACATATTTTACGGAGTCATCTAAGTATAAGATGTTTGGCCTCTTATAATTAAATAATATAAGAGGAAAACTAGGATTTAGATTGTTTAGTAGGACTGAATTGTTTTAACAGTTATTAATTATTTTAGCAGTTACTAGTAGGGTAATCGTATCTAAGCAATTATTAGTAAAATAGGAGGAAGGGGGCTTGTTTATACTTATTTATACTTGAAGCATGTGGAGACATTCTTCCAGAATCGACTATCTAATATCACTTTTCAACTTTTCTCCCCTTTTGTGAAGTTCCAAACTTGCTTTTTCCACTTTTCAAAGCTAAACATGGTTAATAATGATGCTTTCAATTTATGAAGACAAGCTACAGTTAAACAAACCGTGGCAAATATCGTCATACTCGGTCTTATCAAGTCTCTTACTTTTGTGAACTTCTTCAACATAGTAATTAACATTGTTCTACCATAAATGTTGGTGATAATCTTTCTTCCCTTCTTGATAGTCAATTGATGGACCTTCAAATTCTTTTCAAAATCTTCAACTATCAAATCAATACAATGTGCAACACATGAAGTCCAATACAATTGCTCCCTTTTTTGCATTAACAAGTCTGCGTTGAAATTTGTAGCATTATCATAGTCACTTGCACTACATTTTCTTCTCCATCAAATTCCACAACATCATCCAACATCTTAAATACTTTATCAGTTGTTATTGAAATGTCTGAGATGTCAAGTGCATAAAGAAAAATAGTCCCCTCAGGACTATTCACCTAGAAGTTACAAATAGAATGCCTTTTTTAATCAATTTGATTTATAGTTACTTGGAGTCCCGCTTACTACTACCAACTCTTTATTTTCCTTTAAAACCAAAAACCCTTTGTCCTTCAAGCCCTTCACTTTCTTCAGTCTTTATTAATTATATTTAACTTTCTTTTCTTCAATGAAGCCTCCTTAGCTTCTGCAACTATTTTCATCATCAAAACTTTTATTTCTTCAAAAACAAAAGCATAAGGTTTTGAATCCTCCCTACTTCTAGCAAGATGGCGTTTGAATCTAAACATTCCTACACTCACTATCTTTGAGCAATAATTACATTTCACTTTTCTACCATTGCTATTAATATCTGTCCCGTGTTTCCATCCAATATCTACCCTATTTCTTGGAGCATTTTTACTTCTACTTTTATTAGATTAGGATACACTTGGGTTGGTCTCAATTGAATTTGATCCATTCCTATACATTCTTTAAATTGATCCCTAATTTTAGTTTTCAACTACAATATTAAAAAGCATATTATACAATTATTAAAAAAAGGGAAATTAAAATACCTAATTCCTAATTGTAAAATTCTATTAAAAAAATAATATATATTACCTTTCCTTCTTAAATGCTGCCGTAGAGCCTTCTAGACCCATGAAGGATATTATGAGTTTGTTGTCTTGCCTTTTGGATTCACCAATGCCCCTTCCACCTTTCAATCTCTTATGAATGAGGTGCTAAAGTCGTATTTGATGAAAGTTGTGCTAGTTTTCTATGACAATATTCTGGTTTATAGTAAGGGTGAGGAAGAACATTGGAGGCATTTACGGGCTGTTTTGGCTTTGTTAAAAGGAGAAATCAATTGTTTGCCAATAAGAAAGAATGTACTCTGAGCCAAAATCAGTTGGAGTAATTAGGTCATATCATTCCAGAAAAGGGAGTACTAGGCTTGTGGCTTTCCTCTGCCAAACTCTATTTCATAGGGCGCAAACTAAGTGAGTATATGAGGGAGAATTAAGTGTGGGTTGATATATCGATGGATTTAGTCGAAGGGCTTCCCAAGGTTCAAGGAAAAGATGTCATCTTAGTAGTGGTTGACAAATTGATTAAATACGCGTATTTCCTTGCATTTAGCCACCCTTTTTTACTACAAAGGTGGTTGCCAAAATTTTCTTCATCGAGGTAGTTAAGTTGCACGAGTTTCCCTCTTCTATTGTATCAGGCTTTGACAAAATATTCCTTAGCCACTTTTGGTCATCATTGTTCAAATTTGTCAACACTTCAAGTTTAGCTTTGTTTACCGTCCCCAAACATATGGCCAAACCAAGGTAGTCAACCGAAGCTTAGAGACTTATCTGTGGTATCTCACGGGAACTAAACCTTAGCAATGGCCTAAGTGGTTGAGTTGGGCTGAGTTCTGGTTTAACACTAACTACAACAACTCTCTGAAATCAACTCCTTTCAAAGCATTGTGTGGCCACTGATGACAAGGACCAAATGTTACATGATCTCAAAGGAAATTTGGCACAGCACATAATCAAATGAAGAAGTATGTTGGCCAATCTAGACTACCACTATCCTTAGCTATTTGTGATTAGGTGTATCTCAAATTACAACCATATAGGCTGTGATCATTGGCTCTGAAGAGAAATGAGAAGCGGGTTAACATTTTTTATGGTCCTTATCAGATTACAGAACAAATTGGAGTAGTTGTGTTAGGCCTCTTATAAGTAAATATTAGAGGAGAGTCAGAATCTGGATTTTTTAACAGGACTGAATTGTTTTAAAAGTTATTAATTATTTTAGCAGTTATTGGTAGGGACAAGTGTAACTGCCTCGAAGCAGAATAAAAAAATAGGAGTGGGGGATTGGGGGACAGTTTTTCAGTTTTTTTCTGAAGTGGGTTTCGGAAAGGGAGAAACCAAGCTCTCAACATCTTGGAAGGGAACCTTTGCACTCAATCAATTTTACATTGTTCGTTAGTATATGTAATTCCATATCAGTTCAATTGAATAAAATTCAGTTTTTATTCTCATACCAGTTGGTGTCTATCATAATATTGCCTCTGTTTAAAATAAATAAAATAAATAATAGGAAAGAATGAAAAAAGTAGTCTATAAAGGAAAAAAAAAAAAAAATTTAGGAAGAAGA
>Ga0214545_1004543_pt1 | contig 25868 bp, 10 predicted proteins | sample CNSS4metaG_FD_160064 | JGI IMG/M metagenome (GOLD analysis project Ga0214545, IMG submission 160064) | Root nodule microbial communities from cowpea collected in UCLA plant growth center, Los Angeles, California, USA - CNSS4 | ecosystem: Host-associated > Plants > Roots > Nodule | place: USA... | reverse complement strand
TCATAATTCAAATGTACAATAGTATTGATTAGGATATATGTATTTGGATTGTGTACATTTCAATTATCTTTTAAATGTTTTTGGATTGTGGATGTTTGAGAAAATATTCTGTTATGGTTGTGCTGCTATGTGAAAAAAATATACAGGTTTAAATGTGGGAATCAATATAAAACAGAAAATTTATTTTAAAAAAAGCAGTGGAATATGCCTCGGTTGCTACCAAGACCGAGGCAAAAAGCTCACATATGGCCTCGGTTCTTACCATAACCGAGGCCAAAAAGTCTGCGAAAATTTTAATTTAAAAAAAATAATTTTAACCTATGGCTTCGGTCCTATCTGACCCGAGGCAGAAAATTGGGTATATGGCACCAGTTTTGAAACAACCGAGATAGGCCTCGGTTCCAGACCCGAGGCAAAATGATGAAAATAACCGGGGCAGAAAGCCCTTACTGCACTAGTGTTTGTTAAATATCAATGTGTATCAATGGGTACTCACATGTTGTATAAAACTTACTAGTGCATAATGGGTTTTTTACAGCGTCCTATATGTCTTAGTTCACCTGCAAACGAGGCATATGAAGACGCAATGACACTTTTATAATTGTTTTGAACTTTTATATTTTGGTTTTATGCCTCGGGTCACATCTAATTGAGGCAGATAAATGTTTATGCCTCAGATCTATCTTAACCGAGGCATATTTGATTGCTTTTCGAGTGGAATATGTCTCCGGTCACATCTAATCGAGGCAGATAGATGTTTATGCCTCGGTTTAAAATCAATCGAGGCAATAAGCCTTCTTAGGGTTTAAAAGAAATCGCGCCACTATTCGTATTCTTCGCGTGAAGCAGCGGCCACTTTTCTTTCTTCCATTTCTGAACGCCATTACAGAACGCAAAGATTCCTTCTTCCACACAGTTGCAATTTCGTCTCTCCACCACCAGTATGTCGTCGAGCGTGCCTCCTCCATTGTTGTCATCGCAGAGTTTGCGAAGCCGCCTCCATTGTCGTCGTTTAATCCCGCTTGTAGGTATGTGCTTCTCCTTTTTCTAATCGTAAAACCCTCCAGTGGGTTTAGAACGTCGATGTGTGTGTCGAAGTCGCGATTGGCTCACGCTAGTTCAATTGTGGGAGGTTTCACGTTTTCCGTTCAGATATGGTGGTGAAGAGAGGTTGTTCTATGTCGTCGACGAGATGAATGAAGGCATCGTGAAGCTATTCTGGTGTGATGTTGTGGTCGAAGATGGTGGTGACGACACACTGCCGGCATTTAGGGTTTGAATGGTGGCTAGGGTTTTTGATTTGGGAAAAGGTTGAAGATAATGATGTGGCACACTGTGGTTGGTGTAGGTGTGTGTACAAGGATCATGGTTACGTGTCATGCTGTTATTGGATCAGAATGTACTTTTTGTTTAATGTGCGATGGACATTAGACCTTTGTTCCCTCTAGAACCGAGGCAGTAACCCTCGCATATGGCTCAATTCATAACCGAGGCATAAACATATCTTTTTTTAGCTCGCCAACATATGCATCGGGTGTAAAACCAAAGTCAAAAGGCCAAAATAATCGCGAATAACATGTTGAATCTCCTGTTGCAAGTCATGTAGCGGATAAAAACTATTTGTGTCTGACCCAACCTGTTTTCAACCCTACATTTCACCAACCTTTATCATTTCAGGAGTAAAAACTTTTTTGGTGTCAAAATATTATTGACTTTTACACTATTGTGTTTAAGGGTAGTTTGAAATTTAAAATAACTTTATTTAACTATTTTAAAAAATTATAACAAATCAAGGTTTCTTTAAAACAAATTAAACAAAAAATGATATCGAACTATTTCACTTGAAAATTATGTGGTTCAATAAATGAGAGAATATTTTGAGTGTTGTTAAGTAAGGAAGTTGAGATGAATATGTAAGGTATATAAAACTCTTATGCAAGGACAATATATGAATCAATCATATTTAACCATTGACACACTCACTTAATAAATGAACAGTGGAGATTCAAGAACTTTATTTCCTACCGGGGACCAAAATTTGTTGAGAATCAAAAACAAAATCTATATACTTCCTATGATGTTTCTCCATCAACATGTGCCCACCTCGCGATAATAGGTTAGGTGCATCATTAAGCTTTCGTTGTCGTCAATTATGTGATCGACATTCACTTGAATTGTTCTTAAAGAGAAAGACATTATCTCAACTATATTTAGAGAGTCGTCATCTTGAGTTTCATGCATGCTTCTTACTTTCACTACAACATGCCATTTCTTATTATATGGATCATTTCCGTGGAATGTTTATCTTGCCTAAGCTACCATAATAAATGGTTTGTCCTTATAGCCACCTTGTTAAAATCCACAAAAGTAAACCTGAACTTATCCATCCTCACTCTGTTACCATCAACACATTTACACTTGAAGATTGTCGATCTAAATGTCAAAGTCAAATTGCCATGTCTTGTATGATTATAAAGTAACTCATTGATGAAAGTGGTCATGTATGGACACAGTCAAATATGTCTTTAGAGAACAACACATAAAGGTTTGAACCAACATTTTATCAAATTTATGCATAGACTTACAATATACACATATTAAATTATCAAGAATAATTTTTCCAAACTGACCAATTGGACAATTCAAAATTTAATACAAATTATTATACTGAATCTCAAATGAAAAAAAAAAAGGTTTGCTCAATGTCTACCTCCAAAATTAAAATTTAAAAGCATAATAAATATTAAGATATACTAATAAAATAATACACAAAAATTTCAAAACAATACATACACAAACTAATTTTAAGATTTTTCAATAATAAAAAATTCAAACTAATAATATACAAACACCTCAAGATAATGTCTCATTAGTAACTAATTTTAGTTATTAAAAGTTGTTAGTCACTATAGTGACTAATTTAGACCAATTTACAAAATAAAAAATTATTGGTTACTAAAATAGTCACTATTATGAATGAAAAATTATAATTAATCACTAAATTGATTTTTATAATTAGCTATCATGATTTTGACTACCAAAGAAAATTGGTCGCTAAAAATTAGCTACTTAGATTTTGGCTACCAAAATGATTTAGTTACTAAATTGGTCTCTAATTAATTAGTGACCAATTTAATGACCATTTATACTTTTTTATTTATAATAGTGACTATTTTAGTAACCAATAATTTTTAATCTTATAAATTAGTATCTAAATTGGTCACTATAGTAACTAACAACTTTTGATCACTAAAATTAGTTACTAATAAAGTATTTTCTTGTAGTGACACTATGAAGCATACAACACATATACAATAAAACCAAAAGGAACATTCATGCAAAGTCATGACTTAGTTCCCCAAAAATAGTCACAATAGCAACTAAAGTTCTAGCAAACTAACCACAATGAAGAAACCAATAAGATAGAAAGTTTTCCCACAAGAAATGTACCACAAAACATGAGGAAATCCCCTGTTTTGGTTAGCAATGTAGCCCCCAAAACACACAACTTCATCACCAAAGAAGATACATTGTAACAACTTTTTTTCTGCATGGAGAAGTGAGGATAAGAAAGCTTTGGTATGAAATTTAAAGAGACTTACGTCAAATCTACTATTCTCAGGCTTAAAAGAGCTCTTTTATGTCTAAGCTTAGTAGGTCCTACATAAATACATTGGATCAATATGTGCCTCCACATAAATTTACTTCAGACCTACCATAGTCGGATGTAAAAGAGCTATATTTTATGGTAAGTCCAACATAAAACTCTGTCTTTATTTATAAAAATGTTATTGTATTTTTTTACATGTCATCTTTTATCTTCACATTTGTTATCCTCATTATATTGATACCTCATATCAAATTCCATTTTAATTTGGGAATATTTCTACCATTTTCTTCTAAAAAATTAATTGTAGATAGGATTTAATCATATCAAAATATGGAGAACATCAATTTTATCTCCTTTCTATTATTATTTTCATCATAAACCATTTTTATTTCTATATTAATTACACATGTTTCTATCACTATCTAGTATCTCCTTTCTATTATTATTTTCATCATAAACCATTTGAATACTTCATATGGATATTTGTATAGTATTCAAGAGTATTGAAATTGAATATATAACAATGTGTAAAGCAAACTAAAGTGTCATTAAATAGAATACAGATATTAAGGTTCAATGCTAAAAGAAAAAACTTGAGAACAAAAGCTATTAAGGCAAATGACAAATCAGTATTACTATGAATCAACTCTATATTCAACAGTATATTGATACAAAGGGTGGTGTATATGCAACAACCAATATACAGCAACCAACCATATCTGTCATAATGAAATAACAACAACTTCACAAGTAATTAATACTCTAAAATGGTAACTTTTTGCCATCAAATTGAACAAACATTAAGAGAATTCTCGTGTGAAAAATCTAAACCAAATTCTTTAGTGGATGTTTCTTCCCCAAGAACTTTTGTTCTAACATAATATGCTGGTTTTTTAGGCACAGTAGTCACTTTAGTTTTGTTGGTTAACATAGATACAACGTTGGAGATAGAAGGGCGATCATCTGCATTTTCTTCCACACATAACAGACCAGCATGCACACATCTCACCACTTCATCTTCTGAAAATGAATCATTCAGTGATGGATCCACCAACTTAAGAACCTCACCTTCTTTCCATAGCTCCCATGTCTACAAAAGTGGTTATTTTTTCAAGTTAAATTACCAATAATAATAACAGTACTATAATGTGTGATGAAACAGTAAAGTGAAGTACTTATCGTACATGTCCTACTAGATTCAGTTGTCTTTCTTCAGTGTAGAAGCTATTGTTTCTTTTGCCACTAACAATTTCAAAGAGCAACACTCCAAAGCTATACACATCAGATTTTGTTGAGAAAACCCCTTCCATGGCATATTCAGGAGACATGTAGCCACTACAAAAAGTAAATAATGAAAAAACATGTTACAAAACAACTTAAGTTTATGCAACAACTATGATAAATGAATTTGGTTTACTCACTAAGTCCCAACAATCCTGGTTGTGTTTGATTCAGAATCCTGCTGTGTGAACATTCTTGCTATGCCAAAATCAGAAATTTTGGGGTTCATATTCTCATCAAGGAGTATGTTGCTAGCCTTCAAGTCTCTGTGAATGATTCTGTGTCTTGAGTATTTGTGAAGGTATAGTAATGCTTGAGCAATTCCTTCTATTATACTGAAACGCTTATTCCAATCTAGCAGCTGATTTTGTGCAGAATCTTCCACAATGAAACATGAACATATATCCTTGTCATTTCATGATAGAAAAACTGTTGTAACTATTTAGCCATCATAGTTTGTGAGAAACATCAAGTTCAAAAGTTAATTAGCAGTTCTTCATTAACATAAGAAACTCAATTATTGGTCTGATAATGAATTTTTGAAGCTGAAAATTATCAGAAGAGAATATATCATAAAGGGTTTCAGAATAAATGACTGAAAAAGTCGCCTTTAGAAATCTTTTACCAAAGAATAGTTTTCATTTGTTTTTCGTGTGCATATCCAACAAACTATGATCTTAACATTCTTACCAAATAAAATGCAGTCCAAGCTTTTGTTAGGCATGTATTCATAAATCAAAATCCTCTCTTCTTCGTGAGTGCAGTAACCGAGTACCTGAACCAAATTTGTGTGCTGAAGTTTAGATATGACTGTTAATTCATTTTTGAATTCAACTAGACCTTGTCTAGAAGATTTTGAAAGTTTCTTCACAGCAACTTCTTGCATTGTAGGTAGAATTCCCTGAAGTAAAACCATAGAAATTATCAATCCTCTAAAGAAAACATTAAATGCTATATTTTAACAGTTTTATGTGACCTTCTAAACTAGAAAGAACAAGAAGGTTACCTTATAAACAGGTCCAAAACCACCTTGTCCTAACTTGTTTTCAGATGAAAAGTCATTTGTGGCCTCCATTATTGATGCATACTTAAAAACTTTCAAGTCACGTTCCTCCTTTAAAACAACTTCTAGTTTTTCTGCACAAGAAGAGGTGCTGGAAGCTTCAAGATCCTCATTTTCAATCCCCATTCTTTTTGTTTTCAGCTCTATTTAAATGACAATGTATCACAGATAAAAACCATAATCAAGGACCGGTGATAAAAATCATGAAGTAAAACACTTTTAAGAAATGTAGATTATAAAAAACAACATTGATGCATACCTTCAAGGGCATATTTTCTTTTCCTTAACACTCTACAACACAGAAGGCAAAGGCAGATTACGAGTATAGTAGCTCCTATCGCAACAATTGGCCATATCCATTTTTTTTGTGCTGATAAGAAAAGTGATAAAAATCAAGAAACAACAATTGACTTCAGAAACAACACTTATAAGAAATATATTGAAACCAAGAAATATAAACCTAACTATATCAAGACTAGAATAAATGAAGTTTACCCAACAAAAGAAGACATTCCTAAAAATAAGAGACATAGGTATATAATTATGAGAAAATAGGCAAAATTCCAGCTAATAAAAGTAAAATAGAAATCCATATTTTGTATATAAAAGCAATACTAACTAGCTTAATTATGTTTCCGTTTCCAGAAATATAAAGACATTTGCCTTGTATAATTTTATATTAACTAAATTCTAAAAGCTCACAAAAACACTTTAATCATTCCTCCCATCCAAAACTATTCCACCAGGGAAAACAGAAATCAAACTTTTAGTTTTAAAAGACTTTTTAAAGTAAAGGTATCAAAAATAAACTTTAACTTGGTAGCTTTTAGGTTTAAAAAAAAAGTAGGAAAAAGTATAAATTTTACAACGATTATAAAATAAGTCATATATATACAAATGGATCAAATTTCTTTATGGCCAAAGAAAACATCTTCAGAAATACATATTTAACCTGAACAAAATTTAGCTATATACAGTAAAGTTGTCAAATTATAGTGATAATAGATAGACGAATTTAGATTTTTTGTTGGATTTTTCAATGTTATCATTCTCTTATGTCTTCAAAATAGGTTTATATTAAAAAAATATTTTAAAGTACATGTATTTTAAAGACAACAAAAAAACACAGTAAAAAATCTAAAGTCTGAAATAGACTCACTCTTGTTATGGTTGGTCTTTACTAGCATGTAAAACTTGTCACCCTCGCTTGCAATATTGGTACCCTTGGTTGAATTCCAGAGAAAGAAGGTGCAACCAGTTTCATTATCATAAAGATGAGTGAATGCAACACAGCTGCAGGTGCTCCAGCAAATAGCTTGGCAATCATTTACACCATAACTTGAATTTTCTTCATGTCTTTTCAAGTCCAAGTCAAGATTGGCATAACCTTGCTTCAGTTCAAATGCATCACCAGAATCTCTGCAATAGGGTAGATCCTCCCATCTTCTGCACCCTCCATCTGTGTTGTATCCATAACACAGATCAGCCCTTGCAACATCACCTCCATTCCTGTTTATCAACTGTCCAGTGGACAACAGTGTCCATTTTGTAAGATCTTCATCAGAACTTTTCAGTGTGATGTAAGCTTCATTTTCATTTGAGACAAACACGATGTTGTCATAAGCCTCCCCCATGATGTTCTGCAACTCGTTTTCACCAGCAGCCCAGTAAAGCTTTTGTTCTTTCTTGATCATCAACTGCTTTGTTTTGTGCTCCCACTCAAGGCTGAATGAACCAGGAGTGGGAAGATGCTTACTCAACCATGAAACCAGTGACCATTTCCGACCAGTTTTAAGGTTCACACCTAACTTCATCCCTGGCAGCAAAGTATCAGTGGGAAAATCAAAACTTTCCCACAACACACCCATTTTAGACCCATTGGGGTGAAGTTGCTGAAGCACAAAGTTGCCTGTGTCCAACAACATGGCCACAGTGTTGTTGATAGGTTGAGGAGGAGAATACAGAATAATTGGTTTCTTCACAGATCCAGATTCTATTTTGAGTACCCCAGAATGATTCAATGCTAGAACTGCAGAATTTGTGTCAACAGGTTGGTCTCTGTTAGCAGTCCACACAGCCCAATCATCCTTTTGAGCATATATATATAAGTTTGCAACATTCTCATCATCATATGTTGTGCCAAAGTACATGCAATATGTACCCTTTTCTGAACACAATTTGGCTCCTTCTGTGGCATTCAAGGTATCACCTGGCTTCAAAATATTACTGGTGGCTTCAACATGAACACAGGTAGTCCACCACCAGAACAAGAAGTAGGTCAGAATTGGCAACATATGAAGTTTTCTTTGTTCACTGCAAGCCATGATTTCAGTGATAGAATGATTCAGTTGCTGAAAGTTTAAGCTTCAATTAAGCTTTTGGTTTTGTATAATATAGGGTAGTTATTGATGACAAGCTGTCTTTTGGAAAAAGTTAAACATACAACCCCATTATTTTGGGAGACATTATTCAAAAGGATATTTGTTACGTGATGAAGGTGGAAGTTAATTACGTATAAAATATTGGTGTATGAGTTAATTTATAAAAGTAATGATATTTTTACAAACAAAATTTTAATTATAAGTAAAAAAGGTATCACTTTATTATTATTTTAATTAAAAAATAAAAAATTAATCTATCTAATTCTATTTATAAAAAGTTTGTTAAGTTTGTCAAAAATAATTTTCTCAAAAACTTATTTTTCATTTAAAAATAATTCAACCATATTTTATTCTCTTCTTTGAATTAAGTTATTTTCTTATTTTGAATTTAAAATAAATCTTTCTAATTTCTGTGATTTAAAAAAATAATATATATATATATATATATATATATATATATATATATATATATATATATATATATATATATATATATATATATATATATATATATATATATATATCCCTTTATCCAAATACGTAATTAAATATTGTTTAAAATTTATGTTTGGTATAAGTGAACTTTCATATTTTATATATCATTACAAAGAAAAATTGTCATTAATAATAATTTTAATAACTAAAAGATGTTAATCACTGTAACGACCAATTTAGATATCAATTTATAAGTAAAAAGTTATTAGTTATTAAAATAGTCACTATTATAAATTAAAAAAGTTATAATTCATCTTTAAATTGATTTATAAATTTAACTATCAAAATTTTACCTACCAAATAAATTGGTGATTAAACATTAGCTACTAAAAATTTTCTGCCAAAAAAATTGATTTCTAAATTAGTCTCTAATTAAATAGTGACTAATTTAACAACCAAATATAAATTAATAATAACTATTTTAATAATTAATATTTTTTTATTTCGTAAACTAATTTCTATTTTTTTTATTTTATCATAGATTCAATTAGACCCTCTCAATGTTTTTTAATAAAATCTTGATCTAATAACGTACCATGAACTTATTTAAAAAAAATGGAATAGAAAGACTATAACAATTTTTTTAAGTACGTAGCAGTTTTAAATTTGAGAAAAAAATATTTTAAATTTAAAGAAATTGTAAGCAACAATATGATTACAACCAATTATATTTCTTCTTTTTCATTTAGAATGACCCATTATTTTTCTATCAAAAGTAGATCGCACTTCTTCATCAGAGTAATTAATTCATGGTGACACTTTATTCTAGAAAACATCATGTGAACAATGGTGGTTGCTACTTTTCATTTTGAAGACTTGTTTGGATAACGAGTGAAGACATGTGTAAATTTTCAATTCAATATGAACTAAAGACCTTTTTTTATCTTAAAGGTATATATATCCTTCCACTTTGTATGTCAAATGTATATATAACTTGAAAGACTTCTACCTTAAGAAAAGCTCAAAGACTTGGACTTGCTTTAATTCCTCGTGTAGAACATGGATTAAAAATATCGATAACTTCTAGATTTTAATAAACAGAGACTGGAAAGAGAAAAATTTAGAGGTAAATAAATATTTTGTACCCCTAAAATTGGTTAAATAAAATTCATATGTCCGAAAAAGAAGTTCAATATTCTTTAAATTCAACGTTTAATAAAGGCTTAAATACTTTTTTATCCTCATTTTCGTAGTGTTTGTTGTGGATGGTCCTCATTTTGACAGAATGTTTAAAACGGTACTCAGAAGGTTTAAAATGGTCCTCATTTTCGCAATTCATGTTTTATTTGGTTCTTTTCTGTAACGTCGTTTAAATCATTAACGGAGCATTGTACAGGTGGCACGGTTTGTATTAGGGTGTGTTACGTGTACAGTACATATGGCTAATTAACGTTAATTTTACAATTTAGGGGGGAATTTTGCAATTAGGGGGGAATTTTGCAATTAGGGAAATTTCTTCATCTTCGTCTTTCTTGAGCTCGAGGAAGCATCTAACACTTGTCATTTCATTATTGGATTGCAGTTGCAGTTAATATTTTGCATGAGGCATCTATATGCAAATTTTAGAAAAAGATTCTCTGGCCAAAAATTAAAGATACTCATGTGGAAGACTGCTAGGAGCACACACCCAGCAATTTGGGAAAAGAGTGATGTTAACAATTAAAGAGTTAAATATTGATGCTTACAGATACCTTATTGCTATACCTCTGCAATCCAATGATGAAATGTCAAGTATTAGCTGCTTCCTCTACAAATCCGAGCTCAAGAAAGATGAAGATGAAGAAATTTCCCTAATTGCAAAATTTCCCCTAAATTGAAGAATTAACGTTAATTAGCCATATAATACAAACCGTGTCACCTGTACCTGTACAGTGCTCCGTTAATGATTTAAATTACAGAAAAGGATCAAATAAGACATGAATTGCGAAAATGAGGACCATTTTAAACATTATGTCAAAATCAGGACCATCCACAACAAACACTACGAAATGAGGACCAAAAAAGTATTTAAACCTTTAATAAATATATTTTCATCTTAACACTAATTTCATCGATCTTGAATTAATTGTACCAATATATATAATCATTCTAATAAGGTTGTAATAGATCATTCTGAACCGAAAATCGAGACATATAGAACTAGATCGAAAGTTAGAATTGCTGGTAGGATTGAATGTTGTCGCAAACTATTTTTCATAAAATTTGTGCAAATTATGACAAATTTTGTCGCAAACTATTATAAAAAAAAAGTTAAATATGTTTTTGATTTCTTAACTTTCAATGAATTTTGGAATTAGTCAATCTCGAAATTTTAGACCAATTTAGTCATTCATCTTTCGAAATATGTGAATTTAGTCTTTTTAATTAAATTTTGTTAGGTTTATTTGATGTTTCGTACGCATGTCACGATTGTATTTGAGTTGTTTATATTGTTTAACACATTTTTTCTTTAATGTTAAGTTGAATACTATTATAAAATGCACTTGAAATGTCAAATAAACTTAACAAAATTTGATTAAAATGACTAAATTCATATATTTCAAAAAATAAAAGACTAAATTGGTCCAAAGTTTTAGAATTGATTAATTTCAAAATTCACTAAAAATTAAGAGACGAAAAATATATTTAACCCTAAAAAAACTATAAAAAAACTATAGTGACTATCACGACAAAATTAACATATTTATTAAATATTAAGCATTAAAAATACTGGAAAAAAGTAGAGATGCTAATTTTAGTAAAACCTTTGTAAAAGGTGCTAGAAACTTATTCAATATAAAATAATATAGTGCATCAGTGAAGTAGAATGGTGAAAACAAAGCAATAAAAACAAAACAAATAGAACATAACCTTTTTGGCAGTGTCATCCGTGTTGACTTAACTCACATTTGATGGTAGGAATTCTTTATATTTTGTGTCTTTACTAAATGACTTGACTCGAGTCATATTAGAGACAAACAATATTTTCAAATGATAGATTAGCACACTAAAGTTGACATTTTTACATTAAATATGGAAGAGACAACTTACTTTACTCGGATTTGATATATATCATGAAGTTTCTTCAAACGGACAAAGTTATATTCGTTATTCTAGAACAAACCACTAAATTAAGGATAACTTTATTATGACAATGTTTTTATAATTGAATAAGAAATAGGCAAATAAGAAAATGTAATGAGTTATATGAATGACAAATTAAAAATAAATAAATAGAAAAGAGTTACAATTTGTTGTTAAAATTGTTCAAATAATAGTACTCTCAAAATTAAGGTAATGTTTGGCCTAGGTTTAATCATTGTTAGCAAAAGATAAAGATAAGAATTTTATATATCCATTTATAATTTGCAAAGGATTTATTCTATTCATATAATTTTCACATGATCGAGGGTATCGTAGGAACAATAAATTGAATAAATAAATAAATAAATAGATAAACATGATAAAAATAGAGAAAAAATTATAAAAAAAATCTCATTAACAACTCATTTTAACGATAAAAGTTTATTAATCATTATAATAATTAATTTAAATATTAATTTATAAAATTAAAAACATTTATTATTAAAATAGTTATTATTATAAATAAAAAATTATAATTGATTTCTAAATTAATAATTTATTTATTAAAATTAGATGTTAACATAATATTTTTGTGCTAAAATAAATATAATCAGAAGAAAAGTCAAGAAAAAAAAAAACACGATTGAGATGTAAAAAAAATTAATCAAGATAAAAAAGTATTAAAAGAAATCTGATCGAGACAAAAAAACATAAAAGAAGATCGATTGGAACAAGAGATGGAGCTAAATCAAGAGCATCAGTTATATGCAGTAACTCTTACAAAGCGTGAAATCAATGAGAGGATCTGAGACTATGTGGGAAGTTTAAAACTCCTGTATTACAATTTATATATTTTTTTTATTTTAATTAACCATTTAGTGCTTAATATTCAAATAGTTAGTCTTTGTTGTTTAATAATGCATGTATAGTGTCTTCGGTTTAATAACATCGTCATTCCTACAAAATTTTAATTCTAAACCCTTACGTTTATAGTTTATAATTTACTGTCACTTTTTTTTTTCATAGTATCCTTTGTTCACTATTTGATGTCATGACTAAATATTAAATATTGAGAAACACAATTCTTTCAACATGCATAATATCAATATTATGTAAAAAAAAAAAGAGTATTCTCATACGGTAATTAGAAAAAAAAAATACTATGATGGTATCCTTAACCTAAGGGATTGTTATAAGAAATCTTTTAAACTTGGTAAATTTGCACTCTTTTCTAAATTTCTTGACCATTCAACCAATGGAGTATTTAACCCAAATTTTGAAAACACTTCGATTGATACTTCCAATAAAATATCATAACTATTATTTTGAAAAAAATGGAATCCACACGTTTCAAAGAAAATGGATAATATTATAAGTTTGGTAATATATTTTTTTTAATATGTAATAGATTTAACTAGGTTTGTATTATGGTTTCTCGTCTAAGTGCTTATAGATTATTTTTGAATGATATTTTGCTTTTTCCTTATCACCACAGTAAATTTTGTATGTCATCATGCGTTATGTGCCTTTACGTTAATAATTATTAGTTTTTGTTTTATTTAAATAAAAACAAGAATGATATATATATATATATATATATATATATATATATATATATATATATATATATATATATATATATATATATATATATAAAAAAAAATATTTTATAATTATTTAACCAACTTTTGATCTCCTGAATATTTATAATCTTTAAATGTATATGTTTGTAGTTTATTAGATTAGATACTACATGTATAAAAAGTAATCTATCATAAAATTTTAGGTGTTAACGTATTAATATTGTAGTATAAATTTTGAGATGTTACATTTCACATAATCTGAAATGTAAAATTAATGTTTTCATCTCGGTGTAAGTTTTTATTACTCAACTCAGACTCAATAATAAGATTGTGTTAACCTTATAATAGATATTAAATTTTTTTATCCAAATAATGAAATTGAAATCTAAGATATTTTGATTACTTCATCCAAACAAACTATTTAAAAAATAAAAAATATTTAATTATAAGTAATTCAAATATTATATTTTTTTATCCAAATAATGAAATTGAAATCTAAGATATTTTGATTACTTCATCCAAACAAACTATTTAAAAAATAAAAAATATTTAATTATAAGTAATTCAAATATTATGTATATCAAACATATTGAAATTGATAAAATTAACATGGAAAGACAGGGTAAGTTATTGTGAATTCGACGTGAACAAATTTTAGTGAACTTGATGTGAACAATTTTTTGAATAAAAAATTAAGTGAAAAGTTGCACCAACTTTTTTTAGCTAAGAAAATACAAATAAATTCTAGACTATTTAAAGAGAAATCCACAATCCAAAATTGTAATTAAGACATTGAAAATAAACTCTTATTTGTACAAAAGGAATCGCTAATCCTGAACCGCATAGAATGGTAAACAATTCAACGGTGTGTCGTGAAATTGCCTAACTCCTTTAATTTTCTACAATCTTTCAAGAAAATCAAGTTTACTAACAAAATTAACACTATAATGCAAATATTCAGCCGTCAGCAACAACAGAATAGACGAACACTATGGCTATGGTCCAACTTATAAGCTTACAGAGGAATTAGTATACTAAGGAATATGATTTAGGCTTTTTTGGGTTATCCGAGTTTGATGTCTCAGTTTTCCTCTTATTGCCGCCCTGAATTACCTTACGATCGCCGAGCATAGGTGTCATGCCACAAGGAAGATGCTTCTCAACAGTTGCAAAACCACTTTTTGGATCACTAGTTTGTCTGCCAATAAAATAAAAACCAAACAGTCACATACATTGGTATATTCAAACACTTGCATTATTCAGTACAAGAACTTCAATTCTACTGTCATACAGTGTTTCAACTTCGTAGTTAATCTGGATAACACTGCAACATGGCATGCTCCAAGTTTCTCAATTCATTTCATGCAAACAGTTTTTTAAATTAAAACTTGAGGAATTTTTAGTTTGCAGAAAATTGAAAACATACCCTGGTTTAACATGACCACTGAGAACAAGATACGGGGTCTGTAAACGAGCTTGAGCTTCCCGCATTCTCTCCACAGACAGTGATGGTGTATCGGAACTCTTCATTTGCTTCATCTTCAATTCCTCTTGATATTGCTTCATACGCTTCTCTCGCTTCATTTTTCCAGGTCCTTTACCGTGGAACTTATGAGAAATTATCCGAAAGGCTTCCTTAGGAGTTAAAATTCTCCCAAATTCATCGGTCCTTTCGATTCGAATCTCCCTTTTTTTCTGAGTTTCCTTCTCGTCATCATCTAATATTCCACCCAATTTACTTTTCTTCTTGTCCATGTTTCTGCCACCCCATTCAATGTTTTCATTGAGTGTTCCACGTTCTTTAAGCAGTTTCAAAGCACCCGACAATCCTTTCCCTACAGGAACTTCGTGAATAGTTTCATCAGGAACGATTTCTTCTTTGTCTTCCTTATTGGGTACTTCATCTTCATTAGTTTCTTGAACTTCATTAGTCTTTTCTTCATCATCATGATGTATAAAAATATCTTCACTTTCTTGTTTACGCGCTTCTGGAAAGTAGAAAGTAACATGCCTAAGTAGGATGAAATTCATTATATTGGAAACCACAACAAATAAATCAGAATTACCTTCATGAATTTGGAGAGCCCAGACAAATTCTTCCATCTCTGTGAAGACCACCTTGTTTTGTCGTGACTCTCCACTCTCATTAGTATGATTTGAGGTAGCAAGCAAAGCAATAGCTCCAAGACCAGATACCCCTTCTTGCTCGTACTTTTTAAGAGCTAATCTTCTTGCTTTCTCTAACGATTTACGAAGATCTTCATCGTCATCATCTACAAAACCTGGAATTTCATCTTCCTCGGTTTTAACATTAAGGGTTTGTTTCTGACGCAGCAATTTGGAGGCTTCCTCTGACCGGTAAGCATTACTTCTCATCTTAGACTCCGATCTTTCTTGCTCTTCTTTGATAGCTTGCATTCTCACACAAAATCAGATTTACAGAGTTAACCAGGTTTCTCCTATTTACGTCCTCTAAGCCTTCTTATATAAATTTTGATAAGCTTCGGATCAAACTTTTTTAATAATGTAATATCCTTTTAATATTTTTTTAATATCTTTTAAATAATTATAAATATAATTTATCTATAATAATATATAGAAAAGATTTCATCTTTTGTATCCGCATTTTCAAATATCAATTTTACCCTTTAAAATATAATTATTTATTAAATTTTTAAAAATTGACTGTTATTTTTATAAACTTTTTTAAAAGATCATTTATCTTTGTTTCTTCTCTTTTTCTCTATTTATCTTATCTTTTTCTGATATATTTCATTTGATTTTTAATAAATATAATTTTATTTTATATATTAATTTTAAAACTTTACATTATCATCACCTACTAATATAATATCACATATTTAAAAAATGCATACACAGACACAACAGCTAGTCTTTATAATAATCATAATCATTTAAAAAATTTAAAAAGATGTAATCAATTTTAAAAATATTTGATAGGTATTCCATGCTGATATTTCTATATAGTTAAATAAATTTATAATTCAAAAATATCGGATAAAATTATTATTACTATTTTTATTATTATATATTAATATTATTTTCATTATTAATATATAATATTAGTTCTTATTATTATTGTATATTATTATTAATAATATTATCATTACACATTACTATTATTATAAATTAATATTATTGATATTATTATTATTACAATTATTATATATTAATATTATTATATTATTATTAATATTATTATATTTTTATATTAATAATTAATAATATTATTATTATATATTAAAAAATTTATTACTGTTATTATTATCAAATATGTACACAAAAAAGGTTTTTAGAATAACGATTAAAAATAAACTATTTATAAAAAAAAATTAATTTTTAAAAGGGTTAAATATGTTTTTGATCTTTCAACTTGTAATACTGAAAATTGAAATTAGTCTCTCTTGAAACTTTCAACCAATTTAGTTCTTCAACTCTGTAAATGCGTGCATTTAATCATTTTAACCACTTTTAACCAAATTTTATTAGGTTGATTTAACGTTTTAAACACATTTCATTATAGTACTTCAGTTTGTTTACACAGTTTGATAGATTATCGCTTCCATGTTAGTTAAGAAACGAATTTGAAACGTCAACTAAACTTACAAAAAAAAATGATTTACAAGACTAAATTCACACAATTCTAAAGATGATAGGCTAAATTAATTCAAGGTTTCCAAGAGAGATTAATTTCAATTTTTACTGAAAGTTGGAAGACTAAAACCATATTTAACTCATTTTAAAATAATAATTAAGGGTATAAAACTAGAAAACAAGATGTGAACACAAAGAGGAAATCATTTTTATATATAGTTATAGATTATATTATAATAATAATAATATATATTAATAGTAATAATAATAAATATAATAATAACAATAATATAAATAATAATAATAATAATAATAATAATAAATCATGTTATCTTAATAATTAATATTAATATTAATATTAATATAAATATCATATTTTTATATTATTATATATCATTATTATGTATTAATTTTACTATATTATTATTAGTATTAATATATTTTTTATTATTATTATATATTTTTATTAATGTTATTATTATTGTTATTTTTCTTTAATTGATAGTAGTATTTATTTTAATTTATAGTAATATTGATAATAGTAGTATTAGTTTAATTATTATTGTGAGATCTACAAATTTTAAGAATTAGAAAAGTATATAAATATGATTAAATATTTTAAGTAAAAGTAAAATAGTTTATTAGTTATAAACTAATGGCTTATTTTAATTTAGTAGATTTGTTTTCTATGAAATAAGATTTGATGAATAATTGTTTAACTAAACAAAATTGAGTATGCTTAGATATTAGGAGATATTTTTCAATATTATTATATATTAAATATTGTTATAAATTTAAAGATATCTTTAGTTAGATATTATAAGATATTTTTATATATTGTTATATATCGTTTTTAGATAATAATAAGTAATAATAATAATAAAATAATGTATTTTTCTTAAAGTTATTAAGTTTATAAATAAAAGAACTAAATATGAGAGAACAACATCTAGGGCAAGAATTTTAGTAGAAACAGTAACAGGTCAAGAAGAAGGAAAAATGTTTTAAAGATGGAGTTTTCATGTTTTAAAGATTGAATTTTTATTGAGAACTAAGTAAGAAGTGAAGATTAACTTCGGTGTTAATATTTTTTATATTAATACTAGCATCCAGGCGCCATATTTCGTCTGTATTGATGTAGGACAATGATATTTTAACTCACTTTTTTTGACCCACTTTTAACCCACTACTTCAATCACCATTAGATCATCACATCACATCACTAAAAATAATCAAAATAGATGATCTAACGGTGATTACAATACTGGGTTAAAAACAGGTCAAAAAAGATGGGTTAAAATATCATTTTCCATTGATGTATGTACACATTGATGAGATATGAATGATTGATTATATTGATTGATCGTATGTTAATAGGTGATAACAATGTAATGTTATTAAGTTAATATGTAAAATAAATTTATATAAAGTAAAATAAATAGAAAAATTAATTGTTGATGAATAAAAAAAAAGAAAAACAGTTTTATAGATGATAAGTATAAATAACTATTAATTTTAAAAAAATAATAAATAATTATATTGTAAAGGATAAAATTGGTATTATGAAATATGGACACAAAAAATATAATCTCTTTATATATTGTTATAGATTATTATATATTTTAATATTATTCATAATATTATTATTATAATTCTAATTGTATATTAATATTTTCTATATTATTATTTTATTATTTTATTTTTATTGTATATTATTATTAATATTATCATTATTTTATATTAATATTATTGATAATACTTATATTATAATGTTTATAATTATATTATTAATATATATTAGTATTATTGATATTATTATTGCTATTATAATTATTATGTTAATAATATAATAATAACATCATTATTATTGTATAATTTTATTATTATATATTAATATTTTTTATATTAATAATAATAATATTGTTATTATCATTATTACTATTCATTTATATTAGTATTTGTAGTATAATTGTTATTATTATTATATATTAATATTATTGGTATTAATATTATTATTATGATTATAATATTATATATTATATTTAAAGTTTTTTAATAATATTATTAATAGTAATATTAGTATAATAATTATTGTGAGATCTTAGAAGTTTTAATAATTAGAAAAATATACAAATATGATTAAATATTTTAATTAAAAGATTAAACACACTACTAGAAATTCTCATATTACGTGGGATTTTTCATGCAAATTTGTTAAAAAAATTTGCAAGAAAATATTTTTTTCTGCCAGTTTTTCTAAGAATTTTAATTGGCAGGTAATTCTTTTGTGGGTAATCATTTCCTACAAAATTATAAAATTTGCAAGTATTTCCTATAAACTTTGTTGCGAAAAGTTTTTTTTACAAAATATTTTGCAAGAAAATTGGTACCAATTTCTTGCAAATTTTTTTTCATAACAAAATTTGTAAGTATTTCCTAAAAAAGATATTCAAAACAAAATTGACAGGAAATATGAGTTTTTTTTTGTTAGTTATAAACTAATAATTTATTTTATTTTGAAAGTTTTTTTTAAGAAAAAAGATTTGATGAATAATTGTTCAATTAAAAAAATTATTAGATATTAGGAGATATTTTTGGATATTTTTATATAATACATTGTTACAAATTAAAAAATATTCTTAGATATGGTTATGAGATATTTTTATATATTATTGTCAAAGAATAATAAGTGATAATAAAATAATGTATTTTCCTTAACCTTGTGTTTGGATGAAGCATTTCAACAATACTAAGAAATTGAAATGCATTGTATTTGGTTCAGCCCGTCTCTGTCTTCGAGCCCACCCGGCTCGATTTAGTCGTCAGTCCAGTTTGGGTCTTCGGGCCTGCCCGACCAGTTTATGTCGTAGGGTCAGTCCAGTCTGTCTGGGCTGTTGGGCCAACTCGACACATCTTGGTCATCAGGCCTACTTGGGTGGTGTGGGTCGTCGGGCCTACCTGGGCGATGTGGGTTGTTTGGATTAACCAACCTATTTTAGTTGTCAAGTCCGCCCGACCCATATGAGTCATCAAGTCACCCTGTCTGTCTAGGTTGTTGGGCTCGCCCATCTTGGTCATTGGGTCGCTTGACTCGTCTGGGTCGTCGGACCCGCCTAACTCGTTTGGGTCGTTGGGCATGCTCGGCCCATCTGGGTCTTCGGGCCCGTTCGACACGTTTGGGTCGTCGGGCCTACTCGACCCGTTTGTGTCGTTAGATCAGTTCGATCTATTTGAATCATCTAGCCAACCCAATCTGTTATGGTTGTCGAGTTTGCCGAATCCATTTGAGGTTGAGTCCAATGTGTGAGGTTGAGTCCAAAGTGTGAGGTTGAGTAAGAAGAATTTCAAATTCCACCTTTTTTTAGGGTATTTGAATTTCTTCTAATTTAGCTAATTGAAATACTTCAAAAAAATGCATGCATTTGAAATATTTTTTAATTTCTCTATCCAAACAAAGCATTTCATTGCAAAGAATTTCAAATTCTCCAAATAAATTGATACGATCCTATTCAGGAAAGAGTATGATCGTTTCTGAATTTGAATCCTCAAGAGGCATGACACGAATAAATCAAAGAAGAACGCGAAATAAGACAGAGATGGAGGACGCCACAATCTAGCAGATTGATAAGTCAAGTGAAGATTCGCCACAACGATGTTAATCTTTGATAAGAACTAGAGGCCTAAGCCAAGAACAAAGAGAACCCTCTCTTTAATGAAAATCAAATTCAATATATGACCAAAAGTCCCTACAATAGTTAGTTTTTGATACCTCTATATATAGGTACATGAGTTTAAGAAAACCTAAGAACCTTACAAGAAGGCCCAAACCAAAACATAAAGTAATTTATAAAAGAAAGCCCAAAGCCCAAAAACATAACTTATTTTCTAAAAGAAAATCTAAAGTTAAAAAATATAAATTAATTTCCTAATAACTATCCTTCAAGAGTGCTCCAAGCCATGGTCTTCATATCCTTTGAATTTTCACTTGCAGTTGCTTGTAGTACCAAGAGTCTTGAATAGATGTGATTTTCTAATCTCTTGTTCCTTGCCCTTGTCATAGGTCCTTTGAATTGTAAAGGTTCATCTTCAAGTTCTTTTTGTATGGAATCTAGGGATAGTCCTCTATCATAAATGAATCACCCTCTAGAATTGCCTCATTCAAACACACCTTAAAGATATTGGACTTATAAATATAAGAAGACGAAGTTTATGGAAAGAACTTTAATAGAAATAATAAGAAGTCAAGGAAAAGAAAAAATATTTTAAAGATTGAGTTTTTATGGGAAAAGAAGGAAGAAATGAAGATTAGCACTAGTATTACAAATAATATTAGTATATTATTATAATTATTATTATTATTTTTATTATAATTATTATTATTATTATTATTATTATATATTATTATTTGTATTAGCAATAACATTAGTGTTATTAGTTGTACTGGTATTATTATTATTACCTTTATTATTAATATTACTATTACGAATTATTTTTATTATTAGTATTACTTTTATTACAAGTTTCAACATCAATCTCGTATTATTTTTATTTTATACTAGGCAATATTTCAATATTTTAAGTTGTCTATATGTTTTTATTTAGAAATTTTAATATCAACTTCATATCTTTTATTTATTATAGGATCATTTATATCTCAAAATGTACAGACTTTAATCCATTTCAATATTTTAAGTTGTCTATATGTTTTTATTTAGAAATTTTAACATCAACTTCATTTTTTTTTATTATGATATCATTCATATCTCAAAATATACACACTTTGATCTTAGTTTGTACCTACTTTTTACATTTATTTATTAATTAGGGATCATATTTCAATTATTTACATTTTCTTAGTATTGGTATTATTAGTTGTATTTTCTTTATAAAAAATTACTTTAAAATAAAAGAATCAATATTAAAATTATATTATTTATATATTAGTTATTTAGTTTTATAATATTATCAAACTCTTTATTTATAAATTATATTTTTAACTATACATGATTATAACACTTAAATATAATTATTGAAATAAATTTTTTATTTTAAAATAATAATAATTAGATTAGTTTTCTTAATATAGATATAAAAACTATTATTATTTTTTTAGTACGACTATTATTAGCATAATTAGTATTACTATTGTTTTTATTATTATTATTATTATTATTGCTATTATTATTATTATTATTATCGTTGTGGTCGTCATTTTGTTGTCGTTGTTGTAGTATTGACATTAGTATTATTATTGTTATTATTATTATTATAATTATTATTATTATTATTATTATTATTATTATTGTTGTTGTTTTTATTATTACTAGCGTAACACAAGCGCTATCGCGCTTGTTTGTATGTATTTTTTAAATATGCATGATATTATATTAGTAGGTGATAATATTATAATGTTATTAAGTTAATATATATTAAAATTATATTTATTAAAAATAAAGTGAAATATATCATAACAAATAAAAGAACAATCATTGATAAATAAAGAAGAGAAGAAGAGAGACATCTTATTTTATAAAAAGTTTGTAAAAGTAACGATCAATTTTTAAAAATTTAATAAATTATTATATTTAAAGGGTAAAATCGGTATTTTGAAAAGTGGACACAAAAAGGAGAATCCCCTTTATATATTGTTATAGATAGATTATTAGACTTAATTAGTAATTTGATCATCTAATGTGTTAGTTTGATTTATTTTAGTCCTCCTATCATTGTTTACACTATCTAACAAATCTCAACTTTAATATCTACTAAAAAAGTGTTTGATACATAAGAAAAATTTAACACAATTGATTTAAAAGGATTATATACATTTATTTGTAAAGTTTGTGAATTGAAATGTATTAAAATTTGGGACCGTAACAAATTTTAATTTGGGTGTCAAAGTTCAAAGACAACATATATTTAATCCTTTGTTTTGGCACCCCCTAAATTTTGTCTCAAGATCCGCCACTGATTTTTTAGGTTCAATTTTGGTCCTTTAATTTTTTTTAAATGGTTCAATTTGGTCATTTATGTTAAGTTGACATCCGTGTCCATACATGTTATATGTCATTTTATGAAATTTTTAATTTAATAAAAAAACATAAATTGTCACATGGTGTCAATTTGTGAAATTTTTAATTTTATTATTAATTTTAAAAATGGTTGACGTTAACGTCGTTTTCATACATGGGCATATGTCATTTTGTGAATTTTTTTAATTTAATATAAAACATAAATTGTCACGTATCATGTCACATGTTAATTTATGGAATTTTTAATTTTATTTTTATTTAAAACAATATAAATATTGTTACTATGGTCCTGCCACATGTTAATATATCATTGGTTGTTTCTAATTTAGTCTCTTTATTTAAAATTTTGGTTCAATTTAGTCACCTTTACTGTTTAAAATGATTAAATTTTATCCTTTCCAATTTGAGACCAAATTAGTAATTAAGCTTAATTACAACTTACATATCATGTTAAAATAATATGTTATCATTTATACATCAAATCACTCTCAAGATACTCATATTATTTTATTTCTTATATTTTTTGTCTTTTAATTGTTTTACATTTGAAATTTTTTACACTTGTAAAAAATAAAATAATTTTAATATTTATGTGGAATAATTTGATGTATAAATTATAAAATATTATTTTGACATGTATATATAAGTTGTAATTAAACTTAATTATTAATTTGACCTCAACTTGAAAATAAAAAAAAAATTAGATCATTTTAAAAAATAGGGAGACTAAATTGAATCAAAATTGTAAATGGATGGACTAAATTCAAAACAATCATTGTTAAGCTGGCATGTGGCACAACACTAACCTGACACGTGACAGTTTATTTTTATTTTTTAAGAAAATAAAAGAAAATTTAATAAAATAGAAAACTTCACAAATTAACATGTGACACGATCATGACCTAACACGTGGTAGTTTATGTTTTTTTAAAGAAAAATAAAGAAATAAAATAAAAGAAATGAAAATTCCACAAGATGACACATGGACTATACTGACATCGTGTTAGCATTAACTTAACAAAAAGGAACAAATTGAACCTTAAAAATTGGATGATCAAATTGAATCCAAAAGTAATAAGAGGATCAAAATGAAAAAATTGTTGACAAAAAGAAGAAGATGGACATCTTCCTCCAATAAGAAGTTTTTATGATAATGATGATGACTTATGAAGAAGTATGGAAGACTTGATGATGATGCATTGAAAAATGTTGAAGACTTAAAAAAATGCTTCGATTCAAGAGATACATTGAACACTTAGGTGTTTAGTTATTTAGGTCTTGTAATATGTGTATGTTATTTAAAATAGTTAAATTAGTATGTCAAGAGTCAAAAGGCAAAACCCAAGTAGTAGAGCACTAGGAGAAGTTTATTTATTTGCAAAACTCATTGGAATAATCGATTATTCTTAGTGATAATCGATTATCTTAGTTAAAACTGATTTTTGAGAAAAGCCTCTACGATAATCGATTATCACCTGGTGACAATAGATTATCCTGACTGATAATAGGTTATCACAACGAGAAAAATGTTTTTAGAAAAGTTTATGTGATAATCGATTATCACTTATGATAATCGATTATTTATGGCAATTGTGACTTAACTTTTCATATTCTTAACCTAATTTCTAAATAGGCTTCTATAAATAGAGTGGTAGGCTTTCATTATCAAATACAGAAGTTAGAGAAGTCTGAGTACTTGAGAACTCTTTGTGAGAAAGCTTTGAAAAACCTAGTGTGGGTAGAGCGATAACTTTCATCAAGTGAGATATTGAGTGATTGAGTGTTGTTGTTGTTGCTAGGAGAAGTCAGTCATCCTTTGTGTGATTCAAATGAGGTGTTCATTCCTTGTGTGATTCAAGGAAGGCGTTTTCATCCCTTGTGGATTTCAAGAGAGGTGTCTTCATCTCTTGTGTGATTCAAGAGAGGTGTTTTCTAAACCTAATCTTTATTATCATTAATTGTAAGTTTTGTTTATTTTAGTGATTGAGTTGATCTCGTTTTTTAGAGATTAACAACTAGACGTAGGATCTTTTAATCCGAACCAGTATAAATATTTTGTGCAATTTTCTCTTATCTACTCTCTTTATTTTATTGTGTTTATTAAAATAAAGGAAAGTATTTTAATTGATCTTTGATATTAAAAGGGGAATTTTAAAAGCACAATTTTTATTAAGAACCCAATTCTCCTCCCTCTTGGTTTTTGTCCAAACGTTAATCATTCTGCTGCGCGATACCAACAAAAACCCAACCAAATAGAGGACTAAATTACTAATTAAGCCAAAAGAATTTTTAGTCTGCTTTCCAGCCAAACAAATTTCATAAATTGTCTCGGGCAGGATAATATTTGGCAACTCTGATGTAAGACCCGGGAAAATTAAATAGTTATTTAATTAATTATTTAATTAGGACGGGTAATGAGAACATTTAAAGCAATAAATATGAGGAGCTATGACGTGGAAAAGTACTAGCTCAAGTGGTTGAGAGTACTTTGGTTGTGTGTGAGGGCTTGGGTTCGAGTCTTATGTGTGCCACTTGGATGTTATCTAAATTATGTGTTTTTGTGTGTTTATATATTGAATGTGTAGTGTAATGATAAATTCCTAAAATTGTAGGAGTTATCATGAAATATGAATTGGTTGAGTGGTTATGTACTTAAATTGTTAATTGGTTGGTTGTGGGTTCAATCCTTGCTAAGAACAAAACTAATTTTCTTTTTGGCAATTTTGGGTTGCATGGTATTGAAGG
>Ga0214545_1004542_pt1 | contig 25869 bp, 8 predicted proteins | sample CNSS4metaG_FD_160064 | JGI IMG/M metagenome (GOLD analysis project Ga0214545, IMG submission 160064) | Root nodule microbial communities from cowpea collected in UCLA plant growth center, Los Angeles, California, USA - CNSS4 | ecosystem: Host-associated > Plants > Roots > Nodule | place: USA... | reverse complement strand
CTCAATTACTTTTAATTTTATAAAAAGATATTTTAATTATTAAAAAATATTAGGTCAAAATTGAATCAAATACACATAAGTAGGTACTAAATTGAAACGAAAAAACATAAATGGGGACTAAATCGAAATCAACACACATCTGATAGCGATACTGACACGTGTCATTGCAATGCCACGTGACACTCACAATGCCACGTGGCACTCACAATGCCACATGTCACACACAGGGACTTGACAAGTGGCATTTTTAATTTTTTTTTAAAAAATTTAAAATTAAAAAAAAATCAAAAAAACCACATATTGACACGTGGCACGTTGACTAACGGCGTTAGTCAACTCTGTCTAAAAAGGGCCTAATTGAAGCAATTTTCGAAAGTTGGGATGCAATTGACACTTTTTTAAAAGCGGGTACCTATTTGACACACTAGCCCCAAACTGGGTACTATACGAGTAATTAAACCAAAAATTAAATAACAATTTGATAAAATTAAAATAATTATATAAAAATATATCAAATATACTTTAGAAATAAACTACAAAATGTCATAAAAAAATATATAATAATTTAAAGAATAATAAAAGTAGGATTAAAGTGTGTTTTCTTGAATTAGATATGAATATTCACGCCAAATTGAGATTGATTTATATTTTAAAATTTGATATATTTTGGTTGCTAAAACTTTAAAGATAAATGAATATAATTATTTTAATTTAATTAAATTGAATATTTTTAACGTCTCATATATTTTCTAATTAATATTGAAGTGGAACGTGTCAAAGTATACAAACATTTTAAATGTTAATGTAAAGTAAAATATTTTAACACGTTAAAAAATTTTAATGTAATTAGATTAAGAAAACTATATTCATTCATTTTTAAAGTTGTGAAAACTAAAATATATTAAAATTTCAAATATACACAAATTTTAATTTCACATAAAAATTTAAAAGACTAAAAATATATTTAATTTAAAAATAATATAAACCAATTAATACAAGAATTTATAATCAATTCAAATAATATTTACAGAAACAAATAGTTTCATTTATCATCATTTTTATAAGGTAAGAGAATTTCCAATTCTTTCGTCTAACTTTCAAGTTATCAAAGGTTAAATCATGAAGGTGACAAAGATAATAGATGTACTCAAAGTAGAAAAGAGCAATACTTATTCAGAAGAATTAATTTGTTATCCTATCTTACAATCCATCTTATTAATTTTGTAATCAATCATTTAATTTTTATTTTAACTTAGTTTAATATGTTGACATCTCACTTTTTCTTTTATAATTCTTTAGCAATATTAAATAAGAATAAAATATTAATAAAATGGATTGTAAGAAAGAAAGGGATAAGAATTTAAACGGTTGTAAATGCTCACCCAAGCATAATAAGACATAGGTGCACTCCACTAAATTGCCAACAAGGGTACAATTTTATAGCAGTAACTTCATTTTCATGGTCCCAAAAGCCAGAGATAGCGTAGTAGCAACAATAGAGAGGTACCCAGATTCCAGAAAAGAACCAAAACGCGCTTATCGATGGAATAGTACAATAAAGTTTTAAACTTAGGAGAGACAAGCAAAACCAGACTGGCCATTGGTGGTACTAGTTTTCCGAGGTTGTCACAAGTCCATGGGAAAAGTGAAAGAGCAACCCACTTCACCAATCAAACCATCTTCTTCTTCTTCTTCTTACGTTATACTTCTGCTTCAAATCATGAGCAAAAGGAGAACCTGGGTATGTGTTTTTGTGCTTGTTTATGGCTTGCTCTTCACATCTTCCTGGAACATTCTCAAGTCCATGATTTCGTGGTACAAGTTGCAAGCTGAGTCATCATCATCATCATCTTCTTGTTGGTGGCCTGCACTCTCTGCCTCGCTGCTTCTCGGAGCTGTTTTTGGGGTTCTTTCAATGGTGGCAGCTTTTGCTGTGGTGGTGCCTGCGGTTCTGGTCACGTGGATCGCCATAGTGGTGTTGTTGGCTTTCTTTGGTAAGCCTAAGAGGACTTTGGTTGTGGAGGGAAGGAAGATTACGAGGGAGATTTTCAGTTTTGTGGTGAAGGTTTTGCTGAAAGAAGGGAATATAGTGGCTGCTGTTTGTGCTGTTTTGGGCTACTTTGTTCTTGGGAGAACAAATGGAAAAGGTGTTGACTCAATTGCTTTAGATTAAGTTTCATAATTGATTTTGATTCTGAGGTTAGTTTTTAGGATTTGGGTTGGTAAAGTGTATTGATCTCTTTATTTTGCATTGATTTAGATTAAATTCAGATTTAGATTAGGTAAAGTGTCTTTAATGAAATTGTTAAATTGTTAAATATCATTACCTCCTAAACTTTATTTTAATTTTTAATTATAAAAATAAATGAATATAATTATTTTAAATGTAGTATGTACATGTGTTAATTTTTTTTTACATGTTAAATAATGTTTGAGTAATATATTTAAACTAATATGTATTCAGTGATATAACCAATTCAAATCAGTTTTTGATACATCAAAATATTTAACGTAATTAAATTAAAAGATTTTATTTATTTATTTTTAATATTTAAAAGTTAAATTATATAATTTGGTGTAACAACAAATTTCAATTTTAAGTTAACTTAAAAAATAAAAATATATTTAATAAAAATCTTCTATACTCGATCGGTGTAATGACCTTTCTGTCTTATTCTTTGTCTCGAATTTTTCCAAAGATTGGTCTTGTTTGTTTGTCAGCAAACTATTTTCGTTCAGCAAATTGTTACTCTGAAAATTTGAAGCTTTGATCATATACTGAAAAAAGGAAACTAATGAGCTACAAAGTTTGAGAGTGGACAGTGCTAGTGTGTCAATATTCAAAAATCAAATCAATAAGACAAAGCTTGTTTCTTTTGTATTTTTGTTGAATAAGATAAAGTATAAAGCATTCAGAAATAGTTACTATTGGAGGTGAATTAGTGGAATTTAGTTGTAATGTCCTTAGGAAAGTACAATTAACAGTGAAATTAATTCTAAATCACTCAATGATATATAAAGGTATATCTATCTCTATCACTCAGCCCCTGATTTCACCGTTGATGCTAACAAATTACTCATTGCAAGGAAACATACAAGAACACTTGGTTTACAATGTGTTGTTTAAAGAGATGAAAATGTGAAGAAAAAAGTAAAGACCATTTTCTCATTTATTTAGACGAATGAAAGAAAAAAATAGAAATAAATTGTATAAAAATGTGTCCAAATTAAAAATATCTACATATTTAGCGTAGAAAATGTGATCTTCTGCTCCACCATTGTTTAATATAAAACTGTTTCTATTATATTTTTTATGTTAAAAAAATACTATTTTTCAAAAAAGGTTTATAAGAAAAATAGCACTCCCTTCCTCCCATGTTTCTAATAACTAGAGATGGGAGAAAAACTAAAGCCATATAAAAGGACAGATCAACAACTCAAAATGCTGTAATCTAACAAAAAGAAAGAGATAAGAATAAATTTCAATTTTTTACTGTCTAGAATGAGAATGGACATGAGATGAATTTAAGAACCTCATATAGGCCAATATAACGCAAAAACAAAAGAAAAAGTGGGTCTAAACAGATTTAGCTGAGGACTTTTTTGCAGTAACAATCTGGAATATACGAAGGCCCCTGCCAAATGCCTCGTTGAAGAGAATCCTAGTTTGCATGGGCTGAAACCCAGGCAACCATGAGAGCAGAGCCACAGGGACCATAACAATGATCCCAAATAATGTATCATATAAACGAGCCAAGGAAACAACAACATTCCAAACTATGCTGTGCTGCAAAAATGGCCTGAATACTTGTGCAATCAGTATCATGCCCCACCCTGTGGGAATGAATGCCACCAAGCTAGTAAAAATGTCCATGAACTTGAATTTAGTGAATTTCATCAACACAAGTATCAAAAGTATGGCAAGAACTATCACCAAGGACTGGACCAACCGAAAATACAGGTGCTGTTTTGCTTCATATTCATTCCGGGAATAAGCCACCACCACATAAATCCCGAACACAAAGAATACATAAATCCAAGATACAAAGTAAACACCAATGCTGGTACTTCCCGCAGCTATGTCTAGCCGGTACACAATACCGTATTGGAATATTAAGAACCGTAGATCTAAAATTATCTCAAAAAGCTTTCCCCAAATTCCAGTTAGCCTTAGATGATCCTGTTCTTCGTACCACCACCTTTCCCAGCTCTGTTCAGCTTTAGCAAAGAAGCCTTGGCGTTGCCAGATCCAGTTCATAAACTCGTCAAAATCACGCACGGTTTTCAGCCAGTCAAAGCCACAAGGATTGAACAGAAATGGTGTCATAATCCATGATGCAACTAAGAACCAACTGGAGAAGGTCATGGCTATGTAAACAAATGTGTCAGTTGCCACAGTACTTTGTGTTGAATAAACTATTAGTATTAGCCCCAGTTCAATTGCTTTCACAAAATGGCTGCGAGCATACAGTCTATAGTTTTCGGCAAAACTCTTGTGCTCTACCACAAAACCACGACCTGTGGCTCGGTATTTTGCCCCACCATGCAGGATGGTTCTTCCGAAGAAGTGGCTACGCGTGCCCATAGAGAACGTGTAGAAAACTGATGAAAGTTGGAGCTGCATGGTCAAGAAGTCCCATACAGATTGAAGGAACCCTTGTTCAAGGGAATTCTCCACAATCATTGGAAGGGCAGTGAAAAGTCCAATTTGTACTATGAACTGTTGACTCAAAATTATACTAAGTGCTTTATTATTGCTTTTTACTATAGCAGCTTCAATACCACTGAGAGCAAGCATTAGCCTGCCCCACAAAAATGCATATACTGTAAGAACAATCATCATTGTGTTGAAAAAGAACCCTACTGTAGTGTAGAAGAATGACAACATCCTAAAGAAATCTAGTTTGTGACCCAACCTATACACATCTCTGCTTAGGACTTGTTCCCCATTTCCACTTGCAACCTTTGCTTCAAACATTGAAACTTGGTTCAAACCAACATCTCTTCCCTTTCCTACCTGAATGTACTCATGATGTGTGACATTGCCACCACGAAGTGTACAGTTAAACCCTGCAAAAATGTCCTCGCTTATGTTGATCACTCTTGAGGCTTTGCTAATACCACCTCTAGTTATGAACCAAAATCTGTCAAACACATCTGGGTGGCCATAATGCATTCGAACTTTCAGAGGGTTTGCCAAAACCCTTTGTCCCAAGGTGACAAAACTCATTTCTTGAGCTGACATGAACCATGCAAGAGAAGAAACAGAAGCAGTGAAAATGTGTTCTCTCACTCCCAAGATAGTGGGTTTCCTGATACCATAGTAGTACCTGTATTCTTCCAAGAGATTTCGTATTTTAAGTGCCTCCTCGAAGTAGTTATCCTGGTTCATATCAATGGTCTGAACTGCATCCCCGCGAGTGAAGATTATGGCGTGGTTTTGATTCTCTGGCTTTCCTTCTCCAAGTTTTATGGGACCTGGCAGCTTCACACGGTAAATTTCTACCTCCTTTTCCAATTCTCGATCATACTTAGCAAGAACAGAATAATACTCCTTCTCATCACTTCCAAAGGGAACCTCATCAACATAAGCAACTCGAAGGGCTTCGTTGTTTTTCATCAGATACAAAATTTCTTCTGCACGGGGGTCCTTTCTTTCTTTCTGAGCTCCATATATCTGGCAAGAAATCACATATGTGAATTTCATTAATGCAGTCCCACAGTCATGGCCTTTGAATGACAATCTTGCTGAACTGTTTTCTCTACTTAAACTCATAGGGGAAGATAGTGACTTATTGGAGGTAGATCCATCTGAGTTGTCTTGATTCAGTGAAACAAGTTCACGTGTTCCTTCTTGAATCTCTACTTCAGATGCAGAATCCAGAAATGCCAAAAGCTTGAGGCCCTTATAGTAGTACATCATTCCTCTAACAGTCCTTGATAGTGTCTGGCCTCTATAGGATGCCCAAGACCTCAAATCTCCAAGTTTATCAGTCCATATATCACTTTCATTCTTCATCCCCTCCCTCCTCATCCTCTCCATAAAATTATTCCACTCATCATCATATATAGTCTGCAAATAATACAGGGTTGATATCCCATCTTCGTTCCCAACTCTTAGCTGTTCTTTACTGTAAACTACTTCTTCACTATAGTAAGGTGTTAGAACACTGAAAGCCATCATTTTCTCTACCCGGGGGGCATGGGGCATCTTCATAAAAAGCGAATTAGTAAAGAAAGTAATCCTTCGTCTTGCTTCAAGATTAACTGGGACGTTTTCCATTGAATCTCTAGATGTGAGAATAGTAAGCAAGCGTCGAATCTCTCTGTAGAAATTCTCATTGACAGTCTCAGGCAACTGAATGGCATTCTCGAAAAGTAGAACTTTAGAAGAATCTGGATTTTGTGGAGCCAAACCGTCCTCCCTAAGTCGTTCAATATTCCTTCTTTCCTTGAAAAAATCTCTGACAACAATCTCATAAAGGGCCTGAAGGGTCTTAACCATTTGGCTAGAATCTGTTTGTTTCTTGTTCAATAACTCCAAAAACTTTATCAACTTGATATGGAGTTGGAGAAGTGCAGTGGTTTTGAAAACTTTAGTAAACTTCCCGATCTCGAGAGAGTGATCAATTTCTTGAAACAGAACCATCACAATAGAATGTTCTTCACTGTTAGGTTTGATGATCTGAAGAAGCAAGTGTTTGATGCAATCGTAGGTTTCTATGACAGCACATCGCCTAAATTCATGCTTGCATATCTTACTCCAAAGCCTCTTATCAGGAACATCAACTAACTCTTTAGCCTGGCTGAGCGCCAGTAATAACTCATTGCAAAGAAGAAAACATGGCCAACGAATAACCCTTACGTTCCAAGAGTTTTTTGGCAGCTCCAGAAGCTCAACCTCTCTGTCAGATATGATGTCCTCCTCCCTAAAACACATAATTACCTCATTCCATAACAATGCAAACTTATTAGCCTCTCTCTGATTAGACTCAAGCTTCATATAAGAATGACCAAACCCGTACCGTAGCTTCATCCTGTGAATCACATCCTTAACTTTGTTACTCAATGCTCTGCTTGCATTCAACGACTGCTCCTCTGGCATTAGATTAAACAAAACTGCACTAGCGAAAAACTGAAACCTCAACTTCAGCTGTTTCATGCTTCGAATCTCGCCCAAGTGTGCAAACAACCCCACATTCGCCCCAACCAAAGATGAATATATTGAATACCATATTTGAATATCCATCAGATAAATCAAAATAACCGGAAGCCACAGTAATCCGAGAGCAAACCAAATACCGTTTCGAAAAAGCTCATGCCACAGGTAATTGATATCCTTAAGGTTCAAAATCATCTTCGATGGACCAACCATTGGCCTAATCTGCAAAAAGTAGCTGAAACAAAACTTCGAGGCCAGAACCACAACCCAGAACAAGGTGTACCCAATGTTGTCCGTAAGACTTTCACTCAATCCACGACCAACGAATGTCCTACTTTGAAACCACCACGACAACATGAAAAATACCCTCCAATCCTTCTTCTCAATAAAATTCCTGACCCAAGGAAGAATAAGAAGTACCAAAGCCAAAAGCTCCGGAACCATGAAAACAAAAACAACCTCTAGAAATTTCACCAGCCGTTTGTTTGCTTCAACAGACCAATTTCCATCACGGTTTCTCTGTTCCCATATTTTCTGATAAAAAATGAAAAACACAATGAACCATGCGGCGGCAACCACGGCTTTTAGCACCATCTTCATTCCAAGTCCAATTTTCTCCACGGAAACCAACCTGCTATGACAACATATACGTTATATTACAACTTACAAGTAAGGCTCGCGGGATAGATACATATATGAATGCATGAAACGAAACAAAGGAAACCAACGATGTTTCAGACCCAACGTTACCTCCATTGCATCACTATATCGAGCAAAGACTGCAAAAACCTGAGAGCACTCCACGTGAAGAAGATGGTTAAAACCCGAACCTGCAAGTCACGATCCCTCAATGCATGCCAAGGATAGCTTTTATCCTCCCATGCAACAATCAGAGCAGCCTGAAGGAACAAAACCAACATAACCCAAAGCCTATGGAAACTCCTAAACAAGTTCCAAAACGACCGTCGTTCCACAAACCCGATCTTCCTAACGCGCTTGTCGAAGAAACCACTCCCAATATCAAGAGGCCACTTGAGCTTCTTAAAGCAACGTTTATCCCAGAAAAACTCGTTTATGTCATCGTAGTTTCTCCACTTACAGTGAGGCACGGTTCCGTTCCTACTACTCTCAACCTCGGAGAGTAGGACTCGGTAAATCGGTTGCACCACGCGATCGAGGAAGCTTTCCCGGTGAAGTGAGGCTTGATGGAAGTTGTTATCGTCATCATGGTTTTGTAGTAATTTGTTGAGGTCCATGGCCATGTGGTGAAAGATGTAGGAGAGGCATTCGGGGAGGAAGCGGAGGTTGGCCGCCTCCCCCCAGATGAGGAGGTAGAGGGAGACGTAAAGGAGTTCGAGGCGGTGGTTGGACGAGGAGTTATTGTCGGAGCGGTAGGAGATGTTGACGGCGGGTTTGACAAGGAGGTAGGAGCACCAGGAGGTGTAGTTACGGAGGAGTTTGGAACGGAAGGAGCGGAGGAGGGTAGCGTCGAGGGTTTCTTGGGGAGGGGAGAGGCGCATCTGGGCATTGGCGAGGTGGAGAACGAGGTTCTCGCGCTGGTTTCGGACGTTGTCGTTTTGGAAGCCAAAGAAGAAGCCAAGCCAGTCCAGGAGGTCCATATCAGGGTGCCATTGCGAGGGGAGGCGAAGGTCGCCGACAGAGCGAAGGGCGGCGACGGCGGCACAGACCTCCGGGAAGCGGAGAGAAGGGTGGTCGATGGTAGGGGTGTGGAGGGGGAGGATGTTGTATGGGTGGTCGGTATCGTCGTGGTGGTGGTGCTGATGAGTGTAAGGCATGTGATGGTGAAGAACGAGGATCTACAACAACTTACCACACACACACTGAGCTTGTTACGCCAGTGTCACGGTTAGCCCAAAACGACAGAAGACGGGTTAGTTTGTTATAAACTCTCATAAATTATTTATTACATTTTCGCAATAAATATATAGAATTTGGTTAACATATTAATACACTTAATATATTTATAATCTAGCTTTTATATATTTTATTAGTTAGTTTTCTTTATTTTGAATCACATTAATTGTTAAGCTTCTTATTTTTTCTATATATTTTTACTAAAAATAACTCTTAAACAATAACCAATTTAAATCACAGTCATTATAATAATCAATTTATAAAAAATATTATTAAAATAATTATGGTTACAAATAAATATTATAATTAGTTAATAAATTAATTAGAAACTAATTTAAAAATTAATTTCTTTGATAGGAAAAATTTTGGTCTCATTAATGTTTAGTAACCAATTTTTTTTATAGTCTAAATCTTGGTAACTATATTTTTAAAACTAATTTAAAAATCAATTATAATTTTTTATTTATAATAATACTTATTTTAAAAATTAATATTTTTTATCGTCTAATTTGGTATCTAAGTTGGTCTTATCACTAAAATATATTATAAATTATTAACGAGAGATTATCTTTGTAGGGTTTTATCTCTGTGCAACCCAAACTTAGGTTTACATTTGTTTTTTAATATATATTTTGTTTTAGACAAAGATAAAAGAACAAGAATGTCAGGTAGAAATAAAGCGAAAATATCATTAAAACAAAGTAAAGAATGAGATGTGAATTTTATATCTATTATAAGTATGGATTAATTTGTAGTGGATGCTACAAAACCAGAGATGGAAAGAGAAGAAATTTGCATGTTGGTCAATACAATAGGGTCCAAAATTCATACTTCAAACATACATACAAACACTGCATGCAATGTGCATGGTAATTAAATTCTAATGTTGAATCTAATAATTTTTAATATAAACAATTTTGATTAATCGTCGCTGTAGACAAGAATTACCTTTCACAGGTTGATTTCTAACAATTTATTTTCTTTATGAACAAATGGATTCGTATAATTCCATTCACGGAATCAACAATAAATCTTGTATAATAATCCTGATTTCTAAAACACGTTATATTACATCCAAGTTTAGTATTACATGCATGATAAAACACGCAATGTTTTGAGAGTTTGAACAGAGCATCCCACCATTGTTCAAACGGTATATGCAGTAGAGGCACTTCACCCTGACCATCCCCTCTGAGGATTATGCACCTTCAACCGGTCAAGTACAGAATTAAAATCAATATGCTGCTCAGTTTCTTGCATCCTCTGGATCGTGCTTATCACGTGATCACCTCTATATCCTATGCTCACAAATTTCTCGATCAGTTCATTGTTGGGATTGACTCGAAGAAATTGTGACTGGCTAGAATTCTGAACCATAAAATTATGTGGTGCAGAGTTGTGAAGGGAAGCACTAGTTGGAGGATATCCACCTTGAGCAGTATGAGAAGGTTGTTGTTGTGACGGATAATGTGATCTTGCATTCTCACCATCATACACCGTGAAGGAACTAGCAGGAGGATGAGTGGTGTAGATCCCGCTAGTTCCATACACATGTGGTTGTGCTGAAAAAGAGCCCTTCATGTGTTGGAGCGTAGGTTGTTGGGGAACTGTTCCACCACCTCCACTGTATCCATGTGGTAGAACCTCACCATGGCTGGGTACTTGAGGTGGAATCCCTGAATAAGAGAGTTGCATCGGCATGCTGTTCCGTGGTGGTGGTCGTAGTGGTAGTGGTGGTGTTTCTGTCGGAAGATGATTTGTAGCTTGGCTGGTAGAATAAGGAGTATAAACATTTGTGACAGGGGGTCTTACTTGAGACTGGATTGAGGGTGGTTGGGAAGATTGCACATCCACCTGCTGTGGTGGTAACTGTTGAGGCCATTGCAATTGTTGGTGCTGTGGCTGCTGATACTGAGATAACTGTTGCCCGGGTGGGGATTGGGTTACCGGAGACGATGAAGTTGATGGTGGAATTCGATAGTGTGGATCACACGCCAAATATTGATTCCAAGCTTGTGGATTGGAGGGGGTAGGCGGCATCAGATAATGACGAGGTTGTTGAGTCGCTTGACTCACATTTGGGGGTGGCACTTGATGAGGTAAGGCAAGGGCTAACTCTAGGTTGTGTGTGTCAGATGCATTATCAATTCTTCTTGGATCAATGGAAGAAGGTGAAGATCTCTCCTCATTAGACTGTGTATGGCTTGAGGAAGATGATTCTTTACGAATGAGTTGAAGCTTGGCTAATTCTTTCTGAGTCTCTGCCAGCTCTTGCTTGTCTCTCAAAATTTGCACAGACCTGTGTACCTACATCAACAAGACAGACTTTAAACCTAATTCAACCGAACAAAATCAACTTGTAGGATGAAAATTGCTCTCGCTTATATATATATATATATATATATATATATATATATATATATATATTGCGAATAAATACATGACAGACTTAGGTTTATTCTAAAAGTTTCTGCAGCCAACCATAGGATTCATTTTACTGTTTACCATACAGGATGCGAACACATATTGTAGTTACTCATCCACCAGAGAGATAGTTTCTAACTCTAAGACAAATCTATTAATCAAGCAGATTAAAAAAACGGAGAAATAAAAGCTAACTTAAAGGACATTGCAGATTCTATCAATTAAAATTAAAACTTACTTCTTGAAGGTGTTTATCAAGAGATTTGAGTTTTGAATCTGCCTCTTCATGATCACTGTTTAAATCAGATCGCATTGCTCCAATTGATTTGTCAAGATTGTAACAATATAATTCCAAGTTTGACAGCCTTGAACTGATTCCCTCAAGAAACCGCAGAAGGTTATCGGTACATGTTTTCATAGTCTTCTCAACAGTGACAATCACATCCTGGCTCAAAGAACCCTCGGACGAACTATAGGCAGTAGCAGGAACTGTGGATGTTTTTGCCATCCTCGATGCATGAAAATCCTATAAAAAAGGCAAAATTTGGAGATTTGAGATACACTTGAGGACACATGGATAGGATCTTCATATTACTATTTGCACAAAGCTACCCTCTATCATTATTCTCACTGCTAACCAGTTAGCCTCGTCATTCTCGCATCGATGCCTAAAACTGCAGAACACTTTTCCCAACTCAAACCACATTAGAAACACACATTCTTAATTTTATTCTCGACGAACCAGTCGGTATATATTTATTTTCATCGTGGTGTTAATTAACCAGCTCATGCATCCATGCGTCTACTCAACAAAAATAACACTTCATTTCATTGCACTAACATGCTAAAATAAAAACAACCAAAAGAAAAATAGATATAGCAATGAAAAAAACAGTCCCCCACCCGTGGTCACAACATAGTGCCAAAAATGAAAACTTTCCCAAAACCATAGCCATTTGTGCATACCCAGATTTGGAATTTTCCTTTAAAGGGCGAAAAACGCAAAGTCAACAAGGAAAACCGTCACGGGTATGTTTGTGTTACCTTGGCGGTATCGATGTAAATGCCGTTAGAAGAGCCGTTGTTGGTATTATTGTCCTCGTAGGAACATAGGATGTCACCAGAAGTAAAATCAAAACCCTTGGAAGCACCGTTGGCGAGACCCGACGGTAAAGACGCCATGAACGGAGGTGAAGGCGGCGGGTGAGGTTGAGAGAGAGAAAGAAAGAAGCTTTGTGTGAAAGATATAGGAATCTGTGGAGCTGAGATGGAGAGAGTGTGTAACGTTGCTTGTCTGCTAAAAAAGGAAGTTTCGTTTGTATTTGAAAGATTAGGTGAGATGAGAATTAAAAAAACGTGGTACATCACTATTAAATTAATACATTAATGGAATTAATTATTCATAGTTTAAGAAATGTAGAGTACCATCTTTTTGACTGCTTCGTACGTATATCAAGAGAATAATTATGATATTAGCACAAGTTAACTATCCAAAAAAATTGATGGTTGAGTTCAAAAAACACTTCATTGTAATTTGCCATGAAAAAAATATGAATTACCAACTTTGAATCATAAGAGAATTGTGTAAGTTTACGTCTCATTAAATGTTAAATACAATGGAGAGTTACCTATAAAAATATACATTATACACATATTATCTTATATCATGCTTGGTTTATAATGTTTGTGACATTATCTTATCTTATATGTGTCTGAATTATAAGATATTTCTTAAATTAAAAAAGTTAAAGAGTGTTGTATACGTGTTGCATGCGTGTTGGTTGTGGCTCGGTTCAAAGTATTGTGAGAAGAATTGATTAAGCATGCCACGTGGTGCCGTCTTCACACGCCACCTATCTTCTACTCCAAAGGCATTGATTAAAAAATTATGACAGATCTTTTATCGAAAATTAAAAAATTATGAGAAATTTTTTTATCAAAAATCATAAAATATATTTTTACAAGAGAAATATTTTTGTTGAAAAATATTCGTAAAGACCACAGTTTTTCCTGATGAAGATGAAAACAGAACCTTCTCGAAGATGGCAGACCATATAATCTCGAATCTTGACCATGGATTCCATTCCACACAAAAAAAAATGTTAACATATGTGAGGAAAATATACGTGTTAAAATTTGAGTCAGGAAAATTTAGGTTAATTAATATCAACATATCTGAAACTGAAGAAAAAGTAATTTATTATCATTTTTAAGTTAATTAAAATCTAAACACTTCCTAAATCAAACTGTTATTATGACTGGGTAAAAGTATTATGTCAATGATATTGTATCTTCGCATTTCAAAATCTAATGTGTTGAAAAGAATAATAATTAAGATTTTTCATTACTTTTAATTTCTTTGATGGAATATCTTCCTGCCTAATTAAGTATTTAATTTTCAGTATATTCTATGAGTATATTTTTTTTTATTTTTAACAAAATATGATTTACGATTTAGTCAACTTGTATGATTGACACATGTTACTCTACCTATCTGAAGTTGAGAATTATGACATTTTCGATATTTATAGAAAAATGCTAGTAATATATTTGGACCCATTTTTTTATTTCTTTTTTCTTCTTCTTGCATTATATATAATAAAAGAAAAATTACTAACTGAATAATGTGAAAATTTACTAAAATAATAGATGTGAAGAATGTCATGAGAGTGTAAAAGAAAGTGGGATGTGAATGTATGAAACTCCTATATAATTAATTTAAAATCTGTGAAATCATATGTGTGCTTTTCTCTTTCTTTCTTTCTTTTTTTTTCTCTCTTTTTTCTTTTTTTTCCATCATACTCTTTTCTTATTTACATATATATATATATATATATATATATATATATATATATATATTTTTTTTTTTTTTTTTTTTTTTTTTTTTTTTTTTTTTTTTTTATTTTTTTTTTTTCTTTTATATTTTTTTTTTTTTTTTTTTTTTTTCTTTTTTTTTTTTTTTTTTTTTTTTTTTTTTTTTTTTTTTTTTTTTTTTTTTATTTTTATATATATATATATATATATATATATATATATATATATATATTCATTTTTGTTTTTTAACATTTCTTTTTTTCTTCAACTATTTCTCATATTTTTTTGAAAATGTTATCAACGTTAAATGTATAGCATTTTTGGTCCTGTCATTTCAAAAATAATATTCTTTTAATTAATTCACCTTTTAAATGTTTTATGTGATATCCCAATAGATACTTAGAAAATTAGTATTTTTCAATTTTTTTTTACATATTATTCGGTACATAGATTATTGTGAAATGAAAGAAACTATTTTTCATTATCATTATACTTAATATAACATACTTAAAGTTGTTTACTAGATAAGAACCCGAGACTTCACCAATACCAGACTAAGACCAAACAATACTGGATTTTCTAGGTTTGGATTTAGCCTATGTTTGTTAACGGTGCTTTGTTTTACTCTTTCTTTCCGTCATCTTATCCCATTCATAACCTGAATACATCCATTTATCTTAAATTTCAATAACTAGAAATAGAATTATTTTAATTTTATGAGCTAAAAATATTGAGTACGTTCCCCTGAAAATATAAGACTTTCTCTTATAAAAAAAAAAAAAAATTAACCACTTACAAATTGATAAAAGTTTCTCTACTCTTCCTTCAACTCATTTTATTTTAACTTTTTTTTTTCTTGCATCTCATTTTATTAATTGCACCCCATACTCTACCAGTAAAAAGATGAAAATATTCATTTCAAAAAATATCTCATATGTTTCTGAAAGCTTGTTCAGAAAATTTTGTTCCGAAACACATTTCATACATTTTGAAAAGCTTTTTTCCCAAATCATATTCCAGAAATTCTATTATGGAAATTTCGTTCCAGAATTCACGTTCCATAAATTTCAGAAAAATTTTGAATAAATAATGCGAAAGTTCCTTTTATGAAAGATAAACTGGTGATTTTAAAAATTATGAGGTACAGAAAGAAAAAGTGTTCTATTTTAATCCAATACACTAAAGTTTGGGCTTACATTCGGCTTGTCTTTTAGCCTGTAATATCATTGTTTCATTCGTTAGTGACAATCTCTCAGCAACCTATGTATATAAATTATTTTGAAATATTTTATATTTGATCATATCAATTTTCAGTCTGTAAATTATTATTATTATCTATTTTAAAACTTAAAAAAAAAAATAGAATGTCTTAAACTTGAAAAAGTTGTCCAATTTGGGTGCTCATTTTTCCTTTCTGCTATAGTCACAGTTGACTCTCTTCACCTCCATTTTGTTCAGGTTTTTGGTTAATCAAAGTGAAACTTTCGTTTTCAAGGAATACTCAAACAAACCATTTTGGTTATTTGGACTTCTTTTTCCCTTAAAGTTTGGTTTTGCTGTCTCCACGTTAATATATTTACCATTTACAAGTAAAATCACTTTATTGGTTCATTCAATGACTCGTTCCACTATATATTTTATCAGAGCCTCAACCAATTTCCTACCAATGTGTTTAGGGTTTAGGGTTGTTTAGTGTCAAACTCATTTTTTCGAAACCTCAAAATAAAATAGAAGAAGCCGAAACTAATGAAAGACAAATATTTTTGTTTTCTCTATAGAGTGACAACATGTGTTTCCTGTTGCAGCAAGACGATCAAACAAGGAGTACAAGAAAAAATAAAGGCTCTTTATTACCTTGAAAAATCACCCTTTCTACAATTATTTTAATGAGAACAAACCCAACATATAATTTCATTGAGATCATTCTTGCAAAACAACATTAACCTTGTCACAACTCCTTTGATTAGTTGTCTTCCACCATGTTCAATGATGTCCTCTAACATCACATCAATACAAAAAAAAATATAAATTTAGCTTTCAAATATTAGTATCATTCAAATTATAATATTATTAATATTGACTTAATCGACTCTAGTATGACACAAAGATTAGTTTAAAAAAGCTAAAAAAGTGTAAATTTATTTTTGATCTTTTTCTTCAAATAAACTTTTGAGTTAGTATTAACTTTGCAGATGCTGCATAAAATAATTATTAGGCATAAATAAGGTTAATCGACTTGGCGAGAGCTAACATTATTTATTTCTAATGTTTTTATTTATTTAAGTTAGAGTTTATTAAGCATATGCTAATTATAAAAAAAAAACTAAATAAATATAAAATATAAATAAGGTTAAGCAAATTTAAAGATGATAAATCTTTTCATTTATAATATTCTTTTCTTCTTTATATAAATCTCATCATAGTCATCTTTTTCGTTGACATTCATAAATCATTCACACTTATATCTTTCATCCACACTTATTTCTTTAACTCACATTCATCTTTTTCATTCACCCTCATCTTTTCCATCCTAACATCTCTTTTATCTACATTTTTTTTCTCATCTCCTTTGTCACATTCTTTTCATCTTTCTTTTATTCATATTTCTTCTTTCGTTCACATTCATCTTCTTCATTTATATTACTCTTCTTAATCTATTATAATTATTTGTTTCTTTTTCTTTTATATTATAAGTTACTATTATTAGTATTGGCTAAGACAACAAAAAAAATTAAAATCAAGACACTTTAGCACCAACCAAGCATACGCCGAACTGCTTTGATAAAAAAATTAGGTATAATTAGTCGCAACATACCCACTTTTGTTCTAATGTGTCTAAATGGTATTCGTTTTTAACTTTGTGTCTACTTAGTACCCAAATTTGTTAATTTGCATTAATGTAGTCCCTTTTTGTTGACGTCGTTAAATAAGATAACATCTAACTATGTGGACCTGGTCAGTGAGGAAAAATATTGTGATGTGGCACGAGAGTTGTGTGTGATGTGGAACAGTGCAGCATAAGACAAAAAAAAAAGAGTCACACATTTGTTCCCATTTCTCTCCATACGTTAGTGAAGAGGGGGGAAGAGGGTTTGCTGAATTTGGGGGAGTTCGCGCGATTTGGACAAAATTGAAGTTGCATTTGACATTAAATTGGCTTCGAAATTGGATCGCAAGTGCAAACCAGTATTTGTGGTTGTTGATTGCATGATTTGTTGTTGGGATCATGGGGTTTAGGGTTTTTGTTTGAACACACAAGAGGATGATGATAATCAAACCCAACAAAATAATTAACTAATTATCCTAAATAAGTACATCAGACACTTCTCATAATCAATCAACTCTTTCTCTAGATTACGTATCCTTTTTCTTTGTTTAGCAATGGTTGCATCTCTTTCATCCCCATTATCTTCATTGCACCATTTGAAGTAATTGCAGCCTTTGAAATCTCCATTCCCAGTCCGTTGTTAACAAAAATCAAACCAAAGATGTTTTTCAACAACAAAATTCAGCTCAAGATGAAGAAGAAGAAGAATATGACATTGGAAATTAGGGCTTTCAAATGGGGGAAATCATTTAAAATAAACTTTAAAAGAGAGATATGGCACGTTAAACCAAAATTGCCATTGTGCAATTATTTTTGTTGACACTATTCGTTTTGCAATGCCACATTAGTGCATTGTTAATGGCATTTCTGAAAACTTAAGGGGATGGACTATATTGATGCAAATTAACTAATTTGGGTATTAAGTAGACACAAAGTTAAAAGCATATACTAATTAGACACATTGAGACGGAAGTGAGTATGTTGCGATTAATTATACCAAAAAATTAATAATAACTTAGCATTGACTAAGTCTATGTTAATTAGAATTGGCCTTCAAAAATCAATTCTAACAAATAAACATCCATAAGTCTAGCGTGGTATACATGCGACACAAAAGTGACGGCTAATAACTATTTCTTTTAAGTTTTTGACAGATACTAAATACGTTTTTTTTAGCAAAAAATGTTTTTTCTTCTAAGTACCCTTTCTTTTTCACCAACAATTTCCTTTCACTTAAAATTATTTTCATTTACATCTAGGTTTAATTATTCGGACGATATTCAATTTGATAGGGAAGTGTTAATTTGGTATCCGCCTTTAAAAAAATGTCAATCGCGTTCCAACTGTTGAAAATTGTCTCAATTAGATCCTTTTAAGAAAAAAATTATTAACACTATTACCGACGTGCCACGTGTCAACCTCTGATTTTTTTATTTTTTATTTTATTTTTTTTGCAAAATATTTTTGTTGTCATGTGTCAAGTCTATGGTACGACACGTGTCAACCTTAGTTTTTTTATTTTTTTTTTTAATTTAAAATTTTTTTTCAAATTTTTTTGTTGTCACATGTCAAGTCCTTAGTGACATGTGGCACGAAAATTGTCTGGATCTCAATTTAATCTCCATCTTTGATTCAATTTAGTTCCCACTTTTGCGTCCTTGGTTCAATTTTGTCCCAACTTTTTTTAATAATTGAAATATATTTTTTAATCCATTTTTTTATAAGAGTAAAAATAATTAAGTATAAATATTTTTACAAGATTAAGTACTCTGATATTTATATTAAGATTTATTGGTAAAAAAATGTTATACTAATAGAGCAATATAGGGCTTTTTTGTATTTCAAGGTCCATTTAGATTGAAATTTGTAAAATTGAGTCCATTAATTTTTTTTTTTGCAAAATTGGGTCAATAGGTGAAGTCGTCCTCCACCATGTCGGTTTCTTTTTTTTCTTTTCAAAAAGTGAAACCGTGTTGTGGGAGGCCAGTTCGTATTCACGTCAAAAGTGAAGTTGTCATCATACATGACGATTTCACTTTTGACTTTTTATAAAGTTGCAGAGTGGCGATGGGAATGGAAATAGTGGTTTGAGTTCAGTGGAAGCAGCAACAACTACTGGTGCACCCACACGTACTGGATTACTTGTTCAAAACATTCCAGAGGTAAAATGACTTGTTCCATTCCTTATTTCATATTATCTCGTTTCTAAATAATGGATTTCTATGCATTTCAACAAACAAATATCGTGCATTAAAAAGAAATAATGTGCATTAAAAAGAGTAATAAAGGAAAAACAAAATTACAACTTTTTCTTCTTATTTTCTTATTAAAGAAAGTGTAAACTTTGTAACTGCAGTAGGATCGCAAACTATCCGGGAAATAAGATAATAATATGGTTAAAATACTTCTCTGGTTCACGTTTTTGTTCAAAAATCTCAAATTGGTCCTAAGATTTTTTTTAGTCTCAGTTAGGTCCATATTTTTTAAAATGTGTAACAATTAGGTTCATTCCGTTAGTATGGTGTTAACGGTGTTAAGAATGTGTCACGTGTCAGTTTCTCATTTTTTTTAATTTTTTTTTTGAAAATTTTTCATGCCATGTGTCACGTCAATATTGTGCCACGTGTCAAGTCAGTAAGGTGACACGTGTCAAATCATTGTCTGAATCTCAATTTGGTCCATATATTTGTTACTTTTATTACATTTTAGTCCATTTTTTTAAAATTTTTTAAATATATTAATTTTAACTTTTTACAAAATTGTTTTAAAATTTTATATTTAAATTTATAAAAATTTTATTTTTAAACCAACTCTAACATTTGTATATAAATTATTTAAAACAATTTTGTAACAAGTTAAAATAAATATTTTAAAATTTTAAAACAAAATATAAAATAAACTTAATATTATTAAAATATTTAATAAAAATATCATTATAAAATTTATATAAAAGTTAAATTCGATCTCAATTTGGAAAGGATGAAATTGAAAAATTTTTAAAAATGGAATGAAATATAATTAAAATAACAAATATATGGACCAAATTGAGATTCAAACAATGACTTGACATGTGTCACCTTACTGACTTGATATGTGACACAATATTGACGTGACACGTGACATGAATAATTTTAAAAAAATAAAAAAATATTAAAAAAAAATTCAAAAATTCAAAAAAATGAAGAGTCTTTAACACCGTTAACACCATACTAACGAAATGGGCTTAATTGTTACACATTTTCAAAAATATGGACCTAGTTGAGACTAAAAAAAATCTTATGACCTATTTGAGATTTTTGAACAAAAGCGTGGACCAAAGAGGTATTTTAACCTAATAATATCCATAGTGTAACATTCTCTTTACTTTTCATCATTGAAGATCTCAAAGGAAACCAACGGCAGTGGTTGAAAGTGATGCCAATCTTGGTCAACACCCGTGTAGGGTGACGATGGAACGTAGTAAGAAGGATACAATATGTTACAAGCTGCAACACTACTTTCTGGATACAAAAGCAAATACGTGTAGGGTTCATATTCATTAGGCCCACAAGATCCTGAAACTGCAATACAGTGCATGCGGGTGCACCAGTAGTTGTTGTTGCTTCCACTGAACTCAAACCATTGTTTCCATTCCCACCACCATTATGCAACGTTAAAAAAAAATATAAAAAAAAAATGAAAAGTGAAGTCGTCATGTGTGAGGACGACTTCACTTTTGACGTGAATAGAAATCGGCCTCCCATAGCACGGTTTCACTTTTTGAAAAAAAAAATAGAAACCGACATGCTGGAGGACGGCTTCACCTATAATGTTGTCCTCCACCAAATAAATGATTTCAACAAATCCAATTTTACAAAGATCTTGATAGGGCCAACAAATCCAATTTTACAAATTTCAGTTCAAATAGACCCCAAAATACAAAAAAGCCGCAATATAGGCACCCAATTTTTTTTAAAAAAATAAAGCAATGTCTCTCTCCAATTTCAGACCAAATTTATTATTTGTATAAATGTTATACTAATATTTTTTTTATTAAAAATGACTTTTTAACATGTTACATTATTGCATATTATTAACTCATATGTTGTTAATCATTTATTTTACCACTAAATTTTAATATAAATATCAGTACTTAATTTTGCAAAAATAATTAACTTAATTAGTTTTAATCTTATAAAAAATGGATTATAAAAATATATTTCAATTATTAAAAAAAATTGAGACAAAATTGAACTAAAGACACAAAAGTGAAACTAAATTGAATCAAATATAAATATATATATATATATATATATATATATATATATATATATGAGAACTAAATTAAAATCAAGACAATTCTCCTATCAAGTGTGGGACAACAAAAAATTATAAAAAAAAATAATTTAAAAAAAAAATAGGGGTTGACACATCATAAGAACGTGACATATGACAACAAAATTTTTTTTAAAGAAAATTAAAAAAATTAAAGTTAACAGGTGAAATACTGTTAACAATATTTTATTTTTTCTGAAAGGACCTTTGAGACAATTTTAAAAAAATTAAGACACTTAATTTTTTTTTTAAAGGGGGTACCAAATACTTTCTTAATAACATTTGAGTTATTAAACCTTACACCTTTTACCCTAAATAACGTTGACAATAACGTTGTCGTTTATCTCAACATCAAACATTGCGAATTTCAACAAATCCTAAAAATAGATAAAATATTTGCAACAAATGTAATGTTGACTATTCAATATCACGGTCATGTGAACACGCTAACAAAAAGTTCAAACGGTAAGAATCTTGAAAAAAAAGTACTAAAAACCTGAAAGTATTTGTTCGGTATTCAATTTTTAAGAAACTCAAATATCTCAAGAATACGAAACTATTTTATTCTTACCATCAACAAAAACTTCAAAATAAAATAAAAAAAATGTTTAATTTGACATTTACAACGAAAATTGAATTCATGTGAGTCTATTTTTTTTTTCTCCTGGACCAATTTTTATCTGAAACAAATTTATCTTTATTTTCACCTAAACAATGAATAATGTATTTTACATTGTCTAGGTCCTTCTAAACTAGTCACCTCCGACGTTATCTCTCTCTCTGTGTCTCATCAATAATTAAATTTTAATGTTAATCCCATGCTTACGCGCTAAATGGTGTAGAAGATTAATTAGGCTATAGTTGTAACACCAACAAATTAATTGGATAATGTTATCGTCTGTATTTATAAATAATTTCACTACCTGATATTCTTTGGCATATTGCATTCCGTATGTAATGTAATTTGTTAAAAGAAAAGTATATTCTAGTTCAATTAACTTGATTATCGTAATACCAAATTAATTTGTTGGGTATCAAGTTATCCGATTAGTTTATCTGACGTGAACCACTTCACCATCTCATCATAATCATAAATAACACTACATTCCTTACCAACTTCACCAGTGCAATGACCCTTCTTAGTTCAAGTATAATAAATAAATAAATAAATTATTAATTTTTTAACACAAATATATTTATTTATGTGGTGAGAAATTAATCTCGAAGCATCGCATGTAATGCACCGACCATCAAAAGCATATTCAGATCGCTATAATGTACAACCCATAATGCAGTTGTTAAGAGGTTACTGTCACATGATTGTATGACCACAACAACACCCTTTATACAAATGGCTGATGCTGAAAAAAAAAAGAAAAAGAATATATATATATATATATATATATATATATATATATATAAATATTGGTCACGTCAAGATCCAAATAATCTTTGTTTTGTTAAATTCTGAGCCTTTAATTATTCACTCTAAGCAGAAACTTTTAGTAATCATTGACACAAAATATACATGTGATTTTATGTCTATTCTGATGAATCAAACATAAAAAATACCTATAGCAAATTATTGTAAATAAGTTATGTAAATCTTGATTTTTACGTCTGATTATACATGTTGTATATAAATTTATGTTTGATTTGTTAAACGTAAATTTACATTTGATTTGTGTCATCATACGTAACGTCGAATTATAGCGCGTCATACGTAAATGTTAAAATTTAAATTCCTAACCTTCTTCTCTACATCATTGCGACTGTGTGAAAAAATGATTTTGTGGTTTTCGCTACTGCACCAATGGAGGATCGAGCGATCATTTTTGAGAGGTTTGTTTCTCTTTTGATTCATTTGTACTATTAATTTCGTAAGTTAAAAGATAAAATTTGTTTTGGACCTTTTCTGAATTTCAGGTGTTGGTTTTATGTTAAAACAAAACAAATATTAAAAAAAACTATCAAATTTACCTCTCACTTTACATTAACAGATGTATAAATTTATGTCTGACCAAGCGTAAATTTACATACACAATATCATACGTAAATTTTGACGCATAATTTTTTGACAAATTTTACGTTTGATTAGAGTTCATCGCACGTAACTTCACGTCCATTCTTGTGTCAAACATAAATTTATGTTTGTTTTTCGGTCAGACGTAAATTTATAACTACAGTTTTTACGTTTGACCAAAGACAGAAAAGGAAAAAGTGTTGTACGTAAAAAAAAAAATTGTGTTAGTGAATGAATGTGAACCAATTCGTCAACTTGGGTGAGAATGTTGTCTGCAGCTCTGCAGTGTGATCCAAATAATGTTGTCGTGGCTAACAGAATCTACCAATCTGCACTTTGGAACAAAATACACTTTACATGAGTAGAATTCAACCGTTTTTAAAATTTTAAGGAACACGAATGTGTCATGTTTGATTTCAGTGTGATAAATGTACTTCCAAAATCAAAAACCATAGGATCCATCATTAAATATAATTCAGTAAAATAGTGTTTTGCTGAAATTCAGTGATATAACAGCAGCTAAAAAAGCAGGTCTGGTTATTATAAATTAATAAAAAAACTGGAAGCATTTACTCATTCTTCATAATGGGTATGGTTGGTATCCTAGTACTGGCACTATCTCTGGTTTCTGCATCACACATGAGTGCGGGAGAAGAAATTATGACACCTCCATTCTCTGTTTGTGACCCAATATTTGAATACTTCCCCAATTGCTTAGAATTCCTTGTGGGGGATCCAAAAATCAGCATGCCCTCAGCAAAATGCTGCGAACACATGATGCTGCTTAACACATTAGCCAATTATGGGGTTGGTCCCAAGGCCATTTGTTGGTGCATTGAGATCATGGTTAAGGGAATGCAACCACCGTTAGTGCCCTCCAGGATCCAAGATCTTCCTCGTATGTGCTACATCACTCTCAGTTTTCCCATTTCTGACAGCATGGATTGTTCCAAGTGAGCAAGCTCAAACCAAAACTATTCGATTTTTGTTTTCTCTGTTGAATCTTATTATTATGTTGTCTCAATTGAAGAGGGTAGTGTCCTATTATGTTGTTCTATTCACTGATGGGTGGATATTCCCTTTTTGGCAGGGTGAGTTAGGATATGCCATGTTCTGCAATAGAATAATCAAGGAGGCTATGGACAAATAAATAAGAGACACATGTTGGAGTCAATAAACATATTAATCAATGGTGTTGGGAGATATTATAAGGGGCTATTAAAATACTAGAATATAAAGTTAAGTTGAATGAATGATAATGTTGTTATAGTTGTCTTGTTATGTATTTCGAGAAAGATAAAGATGTTTGTTAAGTACAACTGTGCCTAAGGATAATAAAGCAAACTAATTCTTGAGAGCACAAAGAAAAGGATTGATTTAATCCTCTCAAAATATATAAATAAAAAAGTTTATCCATATTTTGGAAACAAATTAGAGTTTTGTACTTATCCATTCAATTATTGGCTTATGTAAAAACAGATTTTTATAACCATTGACTTGCACTTAGTGATAAATAGCACGACAACACGACAATGTGCTGGTGATAAAATTTGACTAATATTAAGGTTGAACTAATCTCTAAGCAAAGTGAAAGTGGAGTCTTGTAAAAAAAGTGAAAATATAATACTATCAAGAAAAATATTTATTTTATAAAATCTCTCATATTCATTATGAAATAATTACCATGTTTTTAAATTAATATATATATATATATATATATATATATATATATATATATATATATATATATATACACATAAAATATATTAAATCTCGCATATTAAGTTAGACATTTTAATAATTATACTTGAAACTAAAAGTTAATATGTTACTATTAAAAAAAAAACATTCTTAACAAATTTATTTTTTTTAATATATCTATTATCAAAATGTGTTTCTCTCTAAACACACCCACATAAAGGAAAAAATAAAGAAGAAAAATGACAAACCACATCTACCTAAATATATAAAATATCATCTTTATATATATATATATATAATTTTATTTTATTCTTAAATATATTTTAAAATTTTTAACAATATAGAAATAATGGACTTTTACTATTTATTTTCCAAAAACAAAAATATAACATAAAATATCAAAATATTACAAATAATGATTATATAATTACTTATGGGTTAAATATGTTTTTGGTCCTTAACTTTAAGTGAATTTTAGACCAATTTAGTCATTTATCTTCGAAATACGTGAATTTAGTATTTTTAATCAAATTTTGTTAACTTTATTTGACATTTCAAACGTGTTTCACAATAATATTTGACTTAACATTAAAGCAAAAATGTGTCAAACATTATAAACAACTCAAATACAATCTTGAAATGTGTACGAAACATAAAAAAAAAAACTAACAAAATTTGATTAAAAAAACTAAATCCACGTATTTTGAAAGATAAATGATTAAATTGATC
>Ga0214545_1004534_pt1 | contig 25898 bp, 12 predicted proteins | sample CNSS4metaG_FD_160064 | JGI IMG/M metagenome (GOLD analysis project Ga0214545, IMG submission 160064) | Root nodule microbial communities from cowpea collected in UCLA plant growth center, Los Angeles, California, USA - CNSS4 | ecosystem: Host-associated > Plants > Roots > Nodule | place: USA... | reverse complement strand
CTTTTAAATATTATATATATATATATATATATATATATATATATATATATATATATATATATATATATATATATATATATTATATGATCAAGCTAGAGAATTAAAGTTTCCAAAAGATCTATATACAAACGTTTCTAAGGAGAAAGATAAACCATAACATCCTTTTCTTTCGCGACTGAACCAACTGTTATTTCTTCATCTGCTCATAAGGTCATCATTACAAATAGAATAAAACACCAGACAAAACAAGACACAAAGGAAAGAGAAAGCTAATGTACAAAAGAATTAATCATATAAAAGAATAGTATCAATTAATCATACATAGTCAATCATGAATCATTGTCATTATGTTTCATACCAAGAGCCAAACAATGAATCAATTATCCAGATACATACATTGATATCGGATCTTGGCAAGTTATGCACTTGTGGTGACCTATAGTACTCTATAGAGTCATTGTCAATGGATTTCATCCTACCGCACAAAGATTAGTCTGTTAATACCTTTGGCCAAGGTGAAGCCCCTAGACTAGGACCTCCTACTCCTTTCACCACATGCCCCATCCTTCTCTACTTGAGAATTAAATGGTCATTAGAGCATCATGATAACTTTCAATTGGATCCATATACCATTGCATACACGATTTTAAATCACTACTAATTCTACTTGAATTAGCATCAACAAATCTCAACTAAACCTCATAAAACCAATCTCAAATCCATCTCATATAACAAATCATTTATTCATAAAAGTTACAAAGCTTCTAAAAGAAATCATCCAACAACTATTCAAGTTCTGATCCACTCGCTCAGCGAATACATCTTCTCGTTGGGTAAAAACTGCATTTTTGACCAACAACCATATTGCTCACCCAGCGAATGTATCATTGGGACTCCAGGGAAAACATTCCTCAAAAATTTTCCTAGCGAGTAAATGCTTGTCCAACGACTCCCAAGGCAATGAGCCTCTGACTTTAAATCTGTCTAGCGAATAATTCCTCGCCCAACGACTCCAAAGTCAATAAGCCTCTGACTTTAAATTCGCACAACGAGTAATTGCTCGCCTAGCGACTCCAAAGTTAGTGAGCGTTTGACTTTAAATTCCCCCAACGAGTAATTGCTCGCCCATCGAGTATGCATAATTATGTTGAACATGATTTATGTATAATTCTGCATTCCCAAACAATTCTAAACATCCCACAACCTTCACAAATGCCAAACACATACCAAACTAGAATTTATCACAAACACCAATATCATTTGATCTCAATTACAATACTAAAACATCAAGCATTTTTTAACAAGCAAATTAAAACTTAAATACCATAGCTTTCACATATCACATATCATTCTACATCTCATAGAATTTACAATTCTACATCTCATTCATATGCTACTTCTTTAGTGCATAGCTTCAACTCCATTGCTAGTATTCCTATCAGCTCCTAAATATGCTCCCGTATATACACAATATACGATCATCGCAATAATAAGAGAAGCCAAAGAAACAAAGTGCAAATGTGAGCTAGATATCACAAAAATAATCTATAATCCAAAAAATATCATAATTTTCACCATAATCTTAAATTAAAGTCAGTTAGCTAAAGTCCAAGCATCAAACTACACAGAAATTTCTAGACTCTAGACTCGGGCTTTTGGAAGACTAGTATATTGAATAGACTCGTGAGACTCTGCACCTGTCATGCATACCAAAATCCTCCATTGATATTTCAACACTCAGAACTAATGTCCCAAACCAAGCCATGATAGGGTTAACCCCACTAGCTCCCTAAGTATGACCCTCTTTCATATCATACCGTCTACCATGTGGAGCCTCCCTCCTTCGACTCACACCACCTAGATGTCCTACTCTATGTGAGTTAGACACTAGTCGAGTCAGGATAGTCTCACATCACAAGTCCCCTTCAATATACTTGACCTCATCCTAGATTAGCATTCCCCTTAGAAATGGCTAATGTGACAACTATAGCACACTAGACTTTCACAAGTATTCTTACACTCAAGAGATATAATATGACTCTATAATAGATACTCTATTTATAGTTTAGCTTTTTATTCATAAAATATTCATTTTCGTGGTCTTCACAAACCATACATGTAATTGTACAACATGTGTCATCTTAAGGTCATTTTCAAACTGTGTAGAAGTTGGATGAACATGGTGGAAGGCCATGATTTCTAGTGCCTAACTTCTCAAGAGAGGTTTTGGGATAAATTTATTATGCTTTAGGTGAGGGTTTTATAATTCTTTATGTATGTTTGATTATATTAAGCTCACCCTATTTGCTTGTGTTTGGCAATGATCGTGTAACTTGTTACACAAGAGCAAATAATGTTTTAGGTGGTGTTGGTGATGCATAGAGCCGAAGAGGTGTGAGACCCAGGACGAACTTCAAATATGTTAGATAAAATTAAAAAGTGATTGATAATTTAGTAGGGATCTATAATAAGTTATTTTAGTCATGAGGAAAGACTAATTTAATTAAAGGAGTGATTAATGTTGTTATTTATCTAATTTAAGGAATTATGGCTTTTGGAGTATAAGTGTTTTAATACTTATATTGCATGATATATCATGTGAAAATGTGCAACCTAGTGGTTAGCATAATCTGTTGTTGTGTGCGAGGTCTTTAGTTCAAAACTGGTTGGTTGAGTTTTGACTTATGTTTGTTTGTTGATTTTAAAATTCAATTTTCTCCTTTAAGGAGTGGGGCCCACGTAACATGCTGCAGCATAGTTCGATTTTTTTTTCCTTTCTTTTCTATCTTTTGGAATTGAGTTAAATAATAAAAAAAAGGGCTAGAGAAATAAATTCAAATTTTTAGAATCTTAACTGAAAGATTTGGTGGGATTAGATGAAGCCAAACCCTAGAAGGTTTTTAAGGAGAGAATTAGGACGTGGAAGGGAAAGGAGAAGAAGAGTGCAAGTTGGAGGTTTTTTTTTTCAATGGCTGTGGTAAAGAAAAGAAACAATGCAGAGATACCCATTAGATAAGGGAAGTTAATTGTTTTTGTATACTATCATTGCTGCCATGAAATTTGTGGTTGTGTTATTGTTCTAATATTGCATGAAGCTAGATTTGTCTTCTGTTTTGGTTTGAATCTCGGCCTTATGTTCTCGTTTTCTTGTGGTTTAAAGAATGAAGTTGAACTTTTGAGTTTGTTTCTTATTCTCTACGATCAATGAATGAATTCGTGATGTCTATGCCATGGTATTGTGCATGTCGCGTATCTGATTAATGGAGCGGGTTGGCAGTGTGGAAAATATGGTGTTGCATGAAGTTTTATTGGGTTGATCGTAGTGGATTTGGTATTGATTGCATGGTTTGTTTTCCTTTCTCGGTTCATTCTGTTTAGGTGTAGCCATAGGATTTGTGTAGTATTTTGATCTTATATTGTATTAGTTTTTTTTTAAAGCAAAGCCTTGCAACCTAAACCTCGTGACTGTCACGGTAGTGTACCCAATGTTTCATGTTACGTTGCAGCCTTTCTTTCCTATTTCTTTCTTTTCTCTCCTTCTACAAGTATTGGTTGATGCTTATAATTGGCATGTGTTTTGTGTAAAGATTTCTTTAAAACCTTAACATGCATAGAGGGGTCTTCTCTGCGCGGTGCAATGTAGGGCCACACGTTATTGGTGGTTTACGGTGCTAGTAGTGTTAGCTTATACACGCTTCTTGGTGTCATGGTGTGCATGGGGTTCAATTTCCTTTCTGTATTGTTTAAAAGTGAGATTTTTTAGAAAACTGGTGGTTGTTATGGTGCAGTGTAGGGGTTCCTTTCGGGCTTCATTATTTTTCCTCGTCACTGGAGAATTGTAGGGTTTGGTTTCGGGTTCTTTCGTTTGGTATAGATGTGTTTTACTCATACCGTAGGTTTTCATTTGTGGGTGCAAAGCATGCAACTATTAGTTTTCCTAAGAATTTATTCACGTTCCAAGGATAAGAATTTATTCTCTTTCTTCCCTTTTATTATTTTTTCCCATAAAGACATGGGCCTATTTTCATTCACGTTGTGATGAAGGATTGACCCCAACCAAGGATGAAGGCACATGCTATGAAGGCACATGCTTAAGAAGACTAAGCATAAGCATGTTTAGAAAGGAAGTTCACTAATCCTTCATCCCTTTCATTTGTGTTTGTTATTTTTGATTCCCTAAGTTGACTTAGTTGAATAAACTTTAATTGACTTGTTGACCTTTGACTAGGTTTGACTTGTTGACTATAGTTGACTTGACTTAAGCCAACATGCTAATCTATGTTTATTTGCTTTGTAGGTTAATTAGGAGTAAGAAAGCAATACTAGGTGGTGCATGGTGATTGGGGAGCATAAATGATGTGGATGAGAGAGTAAAACAAAGGCATAAAGCATAAAGTAAAAGGCATAAAACAAGTGTACCTATGTACCTTTGGTCTCCTTTGTTTTTAGCACACTTTGGGCACTTTTTGGAGACATATGAGACACATTCTTTGTCTCCTTTTATGCTAGAACGAAATTTGCCTTGCACACACCATAGTTGCCTCTTTTGTCTCTCATTTTTGTAACCTTATTTGACCTAGTTTCTAGAAGCTAGGGTTAGGTTTTTATAGAGACATCCTTAGGTATCTTTTATTTGCTTAGAGGCCCCTAAACTCTTCTATATAAGAGGTGCTCCTAGACATGTAAAAGGGTTGAACATTTTGAAGTAAAAACACTCTTGTGTCTGAACCATTTGTGAGAGTTTCCTCCCTTGGGAGTGAATACTTTTAAGCCTTATCTTGCATAGCAAGTGGCGACACACATCCACTCATCTTCAAGGTTGCCATGGCTTCTAGCCTAGCCTTGTAGTGGCGTGCTTCTCACATTTTTACCATTTCTTTCCTTTCCATTTTATGTTTTCTTCTTCCTTTAATTGTTCTTGGTTTTCTATGGTTTATGTGCTTTCCATTTCCTTTTTTTTTGAATCAATCCATCATCTTCTTCTCTTGAGCTTTGTGAAAGGAACCTTCACATCTAGATAGCTTGCTATCTTAATGTCTAGTGGGAATTTCACTTAGCTTTCTTAATCAACTCACACCATATTCAATAATATTAAAAAGGAACAAGATAATCCTTCATCACGGTGCTTCAACCATTTTTCTTTTTTCTCCTAAATTCTTTCTCTTTCTTTTCTCTTTCTATTTATATCACACGAGAATGCATGGAGATAATGGGTCTCACGTGGTTTTTTTGTTTCTTTTCTTTAAACCATTCATACCACATTTAATGGTGTTATACTCATTAGGTTTTGGTGCAGGTATCACGTTAGTAATTGGGAGGGAAAGTTAAATCAATTAATTTATTCTATTTGTGGGGCCACTTGCTTGAACATTAGTTTTCTTTTGGTGTAGCTACATTTCTTTTGTTTCTTCAAATATGTACGTTGATGGTGGGTGGTAATTGATTGGTGAAAACATGGGGCAATTTCTTGTTTTCGTGGCTGGATATAATACGTGTATGGGTGTTTCATTGGTTAATTATTTGCTCATGTGAATTAGGTGTGGAATATGAATTTTGTTTTCATTATGGAATTTGGTTGCTATGCATGATGTGGTGGTGAGTACTTTGTTGGCAATATGTAATTCTCATGTGTTGCAATTGGGAAAGTGTTTTGCCTTGTTGAGAACTCTTGTTGGAATTGAGTGTTGTGTGAGGTTTTCCGTACCTAGGAACCCAGTGAAGACTTTTTCACCTGATTGAAGTAGTGGAAAGGGATTCTCTTCACTTGTGTGAAGTAGTGGAAGAGGATTGGTTCGAGTGTTGTACCCTCTCGCCTGTGTGAAGCAATGAAGAGGGGAAAGATGTTTCACCTTATTTCGGCTTGTTGCGAGTATAGTGCCCAATGTGCGATGCATCGACGTTTTTAATCATAATTCCTTGAGGAATAAGGGAGACAGTCTGACTGCGATAATGGGACACATCGAACCATCTGTTCTAGGAAACTAGATGTTGTTGTGGGGTGAGAGGCCGCGAAAAACCAAAGCTTGATTATGATCACTATGGTTGAAGATTTTAGATGAATGTGATGCTATGTTTGGTTTGGTATGATTGGTTGGATTTTGGGGTTGTGTGTTCAAACCAAATATTGATTTTGATCATAATGCTTAAGTGTTATTTGAATGTGATGTTGAGTATTATTTTTCATGTTTTATTTACAAAATTCTTTTATATATCATTGTTTATGGTTAGCTTAACCCTATTTGTTTGTTTATGTGTTTGTTGTCTGTGCAATGATCGTATAACGTGTGTGCTATACGGGAGCAAATGGTAATGCAGATGTTTCTGACTTAAAGTAGATTGCGGAGAGGATGGAATGAACTCGGGGGGATTATTATTTATTTAGTTGATTTCAATCAAACAGTGAAGATTATGAAAATTTCTTTTGCTTTCTAGTATTAAATTGGAACTTTGTTTCTTTTATTATTACTATTTCAATGGAAGTATTGGATTTCCTATTTTACATTTAAATTTTTAAATTTCTTTTTAGTGTCTTTTTGTGATATAATCATTTTACTTCCAAACAAAAAGAGCAATGATAGCTTCTTGTGACATCCTAAATTTGGGGTGTTACAAGAGGGGCTAGCATGGGAAATGTTTAAAGAAAGTTTTTATTATTTTGTAATTAGTTATTTATGATTGGACCTTGGATTTTGTACTAGATGTGCCTTGAAGTTATGGATTTTGATTTTAGCACGTTTAATAAAGATTTAAAATTTTCTCGCATTTTGGGAAAAAGGTTTCATTAATTGGCGTCTTATTATTATTTGTAATTTCATTTTATATAAACTAGTAATATATGCCTAGGAGGTTACAATAGCAATTGTTTGGCGGTCTAGACTGCACCACCAAGCACTACACTAGTAACACAATTTTACTAGTTTTCTTGGCATAGCAGGACAGGTTCCAACACACTCTAATCATCATAGACACACATCCCTATATTTCAATATGACACAATTGCTAAATCACCATCATATACTCCAATGATTTATTCGTATAGATATATCTGCCTTCAACACCTCACAATTAGCCCTTGAATCTAGAAAAGGAAGAATCATGCTTGTGGAGAAGACAAAAACTAGTCACTACAATGTACCATAACTCATGCCAAACTATATATTAACACCAAACAACCCTGCACTAATTTCTTCATCCAATATTTTATCTCAAATCAAGTTGCACATAATTATCCAATCATGTTTCGTTCATAAAACATACAACAAACAATTTGTCCAATTTTCTCCCATTATCACATTCATAATTCTAATTAAACCCCAATAGACTACCCTAACTCGCGCCTAAAACAACAAACAACAGAGGTTGGTGGTTTCTAGCTGTCACCTGGCACCAAGAACATACCGCCAGGCGGTGCATCAAATTTTGGGCAGAATCAAGAATTTCTTGCAACTGCGAGAAACCCTAAAGTTGACAAATTTGCCCCAATCATGCAATGTACACAATATACAATAAATCATGATGTACAATATTCAAATAACCAATTTAAAATTTAATTGCACAAGATATCACAACAATTCCCGTTCTAAGATCATTGTTCAACTCATCCTCAATCCCACATGAGCCCTCATAACAATACATTCATCAATTCACCAAGACTCATCAACTTGTAGCATTTCCAACATGTTATATCAAAATTCACTAAACATAGACAAGGGCAATTTATCCATAAGGTCAATATCACCACAAAATTCACACAAAAAAATTATAACGCAACAACCAATTTGTGTCGCCTGGCTATTCCAAACTATCGCAAGGCGGTTCTTCTCAGAACCAAGAACTCTAGGTTTGAACACTTGAGTTGTCTGGCAGGCCTTTATACAATCAAAGAACCCAGAAACCTTGAAAAACAACGTAAAAATGGGGAAGAATGACACAATCAAGCTTCAACATACCACGAAATACATAATTTCAATTTAAAAACATGAGGTACAAGTCCCCTTAAATAAAAAAGATAATTAACCAACAATAGTTAATGTCCATTCAAGTGCCATTTACTTAGAGTTTATTGCACCTTAACTACCACTCTTCTACCTTTTTGGTTTTTCAGAGAACTTCTAAGGTTTCTAGACTTTTCACCATTTAGCAAAAATAATAAAATGTGAAAGGAACACTTTAGCGCTAGGCAAGGTTTGAACTCTTAACCACCCAATTACCAAGCATATGCAAGATTCAAACCCAAGACCTTTCAACATCACCCCTCACACTCAATCCTTTGACCTACCATTGCTCATTTGTTATGACTTGACAAACTAATTCTCTTAGAGGTACTTCCAATCCACAATTATTGCTAATTAATATTTATTATTCATTTAAATTTCCCTTGTCTTACAACTGATATACCCCATTTCCCTAAGTGATGCTAATACTTCAAAATAACTCCATCGGTTAGGATCACATTACCAATAACTAGTTTTCACATCAATATATTTAAATAATCCACCGCTTTGAAAGTTTTCACCATGGTGGACCACAACTCGAATCTTTGGTCAGACATCCCAAAGATCAATATACACAAAAGCCTGTAAAATATTAACACTCTTTAAATGGGGGACCACTTACACAATAAAAAAATGCATTAAAGGTTGGTGGAGACAAAAAACCAACATCATTTTGGACCAAACCCACCACCGAAAACCGACAAACAAACAATTTAAAAATGTGGGACACAAAATCTTATTCCATCGACAATGACAACTCAAATTTAATAAATCTAGCTCACGAAAAAACAAAACGCAACAAAAACCCTAATCAGAAAAATTAATCCAAAACCCTAATCAGAAAGCTAACCTTTGAGATGAAGATGCACACAATCCATGAAAGCAAGTTCACAGAGCAACAATGTTCTCCAACAATAACAATGTTCTCGAAAATCCACAACCTCCTTAGAATGCTAATGAAAGCAAATGTTCAATGCCTAATTATAAACCCCAAACCCAATTTAATTTCAGAACCTTTCTGATTCAAAATTAAAATTAACCTTTTTTATTAAAAATGAAAAAGGAACTACAAGTCACAGTAAATTAATGGACACGTTATATTACGGTGCACCACGTCAAGAAAAAATTCACCTTGTACATTGTTCTATTAGCGATTTAGACAATGTTAGATAAAAAAAATTAATTGAAAGAAATTTACAAAGTTTGGAACCAAATTGAGCACAAATCTAAAACTATGACCAAATTGAAAAAACTGAGCCAAAATTAAAATCAAATTGTTATGAATTAATGATTGTCCATTGATTTGATACATTTACTCATATGATTGATATGATTGATACTCATATGATTCATTACTCTTTATGTAAATATTTGTATTAACTAGTTTATTTGTTTCCTTTATGCATTACATGTTGCATCTATAAATAGGACTCTTCCTATCAGTAATAAGATACTCAAAAAAGTAGCTCCCTATTCTCTCATTGTATATTCTTCCTTCTATTCTCTTCTATTCTCTTCTCTCTTTTATTATTAGCTTTATTTTATAACACGTTATCAGCAAGATACTCCAACCAACGAGCACTAGTGGAAACTTTTTCTCTATGACGATTGTGCTCTGCGTGTCTCAATCTAGGCTTTTTCTAATCCTTTCTCCATTTACAATTTTACCTTATATTCTTCCTCGTGTGATAAGAATTGTTTGAATTTATAAATTTTCATCTCTGTCTTATTATTTTTATTTTTGTTATGACGGTGATTATTATTATCATTATTTTTATGATTATTATTAATAATATTATTATTATTTTATGTGCTAGTTCTAAACACACGAAACGTTGCAAAATTTAGATTTGTGACCTTTGATATTACAAGGAAGAATTATTTATATTGGATATTAAATGTTGAAATACATTTAGATGCAATGGGTCTTGGTGATACCATTAGAGAAAGAAATAAAGCATTTGAGCAACTAATTTGTTCCTGCGAGAACAATATTGTGAATAGAGATTTCACAAATAATATGAATTTACTTCAAGCCTTTGTATGGCTGAACAAAGCAATGAAGCTTTTTATGAAAAATCATGAGATCCATCCAATCTGCTCCATTCCCAAAAGTGAATGAAGCAATAAATATTATGAAGTTATTTCATGTCTTTGTGTGACGGAACAAAGCACTAAGCTTTCGATGGAAAATCATGAAACTTGTCCAATCAGTCTTATTCCATTACTAGAAGTGAATGCAACAACATTTGATTTATATTTTCATGATTGTGATATTGATTATGGACATGGTTATAAAGAAAATTTCAAAGACACATTTTGTCACCTAAAGTAGCACAATAATGTGAAAAAGGAAAAAGAAAAATGTGAAAATATTGGCAAATAAGATGAAAGTATATATTATCATTACGATGGTAACGACCATTTGAGTTGTACTTGTCGTACACCAAAGCATCTTACAAATAATGAGAAGAACATGGAAATACACTTTGCTTATGAAGATGGTGATTCTGATTATGGCCATATAGATGTTACTGATGTTGATATTATTTTATTTGCTAAACCAAATGGAAGCATGAATCACCTCATGGTCATGAGAGTGTTAAAAAAATGATTTTCTTATATTGATATTTAAGTTTATATGAAGAATGAATGTTGGAATTAACACCAATGATGAGGATATGTGTCTTATTAATAGTGCAAAAACTTATACAATTCTCAAGAATAATAAATTTTTCTCTTGTTTGGTAATGCGAGACATCTATGTTGGTATTATTTATAGTACTACAAATATATGTGAAGGCTCTGAAAGAGCTATTATACTTCTACCAAGAAGTTGAATATAAATTTATTAAGTTTCAAGGATATTTGTCTAATTGAGACAAATAATGAAAAAAGATATGAAATATCTTTTTTCTCTACGATTGAGTTGAAAAAAATGTGTATTGGAGAAATTATCAAACTTCTCTCATGGTTTACACATATATTAGTACAATTGAGATGCATGTCATGGTAAACCAGAAGTTTACGAATCAATATGAATGTCTTGTTTGGCATGATCAGTTTGATGGTTTGTACTACACATATATCAATACAATTAAAATGCATCTCATAGTAAACTAGAAGTTTACAAGTCAGACTGAATTCCTTAGTTGGCATGATCAGTTATTATGATGCGAAAAAAAAGGGTTGAAAAACTCATGTGGATGCATATTTAAGAGTCAAAAGACTTCTTTAGACCAATGAGTTCTCATGTACTATATGTTCACAAAGGAAAGTTGATAATAAGACCATCACAAGAAAAATTAGAAATGAGTCAATCTCATTTTCAAAACGAATGTAGGGTGATATTTGTGGTCCAATACACCCACCATGTGGATCATTTCATGGTTTTGATTGACTCATCAACTAAATGGTCACATATTTGTTTATTATTAGCTCGCAATCAAGTATTTGCAAAGTTATTAGTACAATTAAGAGCTCACTTCCCAAATTATCCAATTAATTTTTTTTATAATACTGGTGAAATTACATCTCATGCTTTTCATGAGTATTGTATATCAATTGGAATTGAAGTTGAGCATCCAGTAGCACATGTTCATACTCAAAATAGACTTGCGAAATCATTACTAGAACGTCTAAAATTTGTTGCAAGACCATTACCTATGATAGCTAATCTTTTGATGGCTACTTGGAGATATGCAATTTTGCATGTTGCATTATTGATTCGCATCAAGCCAACGAGTTATCATAAATACTTTATTATGTAGTTGGTTTTTGTTGGTGACCTAATATTCTCATGTAAGAATTTTGTAAGTGTGGTGTATATGTTTCAATTTGCCCACCAAAAGGGACTATGATGGGTCCTCAAAGACGATTGAGAATATATGTTGGATATGATTCTCCCTCAATAATAAAATATCTTGAACTACCAATAGTTTGACTTATTTCAGTTCGATTGTCACTTTGATGAATAAGTTTTTCCAACATTAGGGGGAGAAAGAAAATAATTGGAAAAGAATATTGGTTGGAATGAATTATCATTATCTTATCTTGATCCTCGTACAAAAGAATATGAACTAGAAGTTCAAAGGATAATTCATTTACAAAATTAGTCAATCAATTACCAAATGTTCTTACTGATAGAAAGGGTAATCAAATCATATATACCAGTTGCTAATACTTCGAGTATATTTGATATTAATTAATAACACGCTTGAAGCGTGGTAGGCTTGTTAGTTCCAAAGACACGTTTGAAGCGTGGTAGGCCTATTGGTTCCAAAGATAAAAATTCTTGAATGAGAAAGGGATCTAAAATGCAAGATGACCTAATCGAAAAGGTTGAAATCCCAAAAGATTCATTTGACATAATTAATGACTTTATTCCAGAAGAACCTCAAGTACCTGAAATTGTTGAAAATAATGAGATCTTAATAAATTATATCATGAATCATATAATATGGAACCAAAATGAAGTCAACATTGACGAAACTTTTACATATAATATAGCGATGAATGACAGTGAAGATCAATAATCAATGATCATTGAAGATTGTCGATAAAGAAATGATCGGCCAAAATGAAAATATGCAAAGAAGCATAACTAGATTTGCTTGCTAAACGAAAGGTTTTTGGACTTATAGTTCGCACACCTTAAGGTGTCAAACCCGTTGGGTACGTATGGGTTTTTGCGCAAAAAAAATCAAATTAAGAATGATGAAATTATTAGATACAAAGCACAATTGGTTGCTCAAGGTTTTTCACAAAACCCGATATTGATTTGTGAAAAGACATATTCACTAGTATTGGATGCAACTGTTAGGAACAAGGCAATAAAGGAAAGAATAAAGAAGAGAAAAATAGACACAGAGAATTTAACGTGGTTTGGCGTACAATGTGTATGCCTATGTCCACGACTACACTAGGAAGTATTTTTATTTCTAGTGTATCTCAAAGCTTTACATAGGGTCTCTTATATAGTAAAATAGAGAACCACATCTCACAATTCTAAGCGATATGGGACTAAATCAAGCACCATAATACTAACAACAACAACATTGCAATATTTGGTTATCCTAGTTGCACAACAAGGTTTGCATTTACATCTAATGGATGATGTTACAACCTATATGAATGGTTCTTTTGTGAATCATATTTATATAAAAAATCCCTGAAGGATTTTATTTGCCCAACAAGATAAATTCTAAAGATGGTTTTTCAATAAAATTGAATAAGCTCTTTTATTGATTAAAGCAATCGGGACGTGTTTGGTATAATTGTCTTATTGAGTAATTATTAAAAGAAGGATATAGAAATGATCATATTTGTTCTTGTATTTATATGAAAAGATCCGAGAATGAATTTTCCATAATTATTCATAAACATCGTTGGAACTCTTAATGAGCTAACAAAGGCAATTGATTACTCAAAGAAAGAATTTGAGATGAAGGATCTTTGGAGGGCATAGTCTTGTTTGAAATTAGAAATTGAGTATTTAAATAAAGGTTTTTGTATACATCAAGAGGCTTATATAATTAAGGTCTGTAAAAATGTTCTAAATGGACAAGTCACATCTATTATGCACTCTAATAGTTGTGAGGTCGTTAAATGCTCTTCTTAGACCTCAAGAAAATGATAGGATCTTATTGATCTAGAAGCACCATATCTTCGTTAGAGATGACAAAAATACCCGCGCCCAAAGATATCCGCGGATAAAATCCGCGATGGATAGTTACTACCTGCGGGTATTTATTACCCGCGGGTAGCGAGTATTTTAATACCCGCTTATAAACGGGTCGGGTACGGGTATCATACTATCCGTACCCGTAGGTACCCGTTACGCACAAAAAATTAAAATTAAAATTTAATTTATATTTTATTAAGTTAAATTTAATTTAAATTAAAATTAACAATATATTTTATTATGTCAAATTTAATTATAATTATAATTTAATTTAATATATATTTTATTTTTATAATTTTTATATTAAAAGATTTATAAAATATATTTTTTAAAAATATTTGCGTGTATCGGGTATCCACGGGTACCCGCGGGAATTAAAAATATCCGCGGATATTTTTTAAACGGATACTCGACAGGTAAACGGACAGGTAATAGGCAGATTTTTTTTTTGTAGGTCGGGTTGCGGGTAGGCACTATCCGTGCCCGACCCGTTGCCATCCTTAATCTTAGTGTTATAGAAACACTAATGTATCTTGCTAATTATACTCGACCTGATACTGCATTTGTTGTAAATTTGTTAAGCAATATATAGTTCTTCAACTACAAGAAGAAAATAGTTGGAGTAAAATATATACTTTGTTACCTTAAGGGTACTATGAATATGAGATTATTTCATCCAAATGATTCAGAATTAGACCTAATGGGTTATGTATATGCATGTTATTTTACATATTCTCACAATGTCACAATGGTTGATAAAAATAAGATGTTTGTTCACATGTGGTAGCATAATGGTTTCATGATGGTATATGAAACAAACCATAGTAGCAACATCGTCTAATCATACAAAATTATGAGAAAAGTTGTGAATATGTTTGGTCAAGGTTTATAATTCAACATGAGCATGAAACTTGTGGCTATCCTCGAAAAAGAGGGAATCAACAACCATACATAAAGACAATAGTGTATTGTTCAATTGAAAGAATGATATAGATATCCAAAAATTCATTCATGTGAAAATCTGACAAGTCTATTTATAAAGTCTTTGTCAAAAAGAACTTTTGAGCAAATGATTCACAAGTTCGGACTCCGTCACCTTAATGATGTAAGTTTACATGAGGGGATGAAATAGAATACGCGGTGAACAATATTGTATTAAAGAATACAAAATGTTGTACTCTTTTTTCTTTAATAATTTTTTTATTCCAAAGGGTTTTTCCTAGTAAGGTTTTAACGAGGCACATTCTCTTATCAATGGACACTCAAGGGGGAGTGTTATGAATTAATGATTGTCCATTGATTTGATACATTTACTCATATGATTCATTACTCTTTATGTAAATATTTGTATTAACCAATTGATTTGTTTCCTTTATGGATTACATGTTATATCTATAAATAGTACTTTTCCTATCAGTAATGAAATACTCACACAAGTTGCTCCCTATTCTCTCATTGTTTATTCTTTCTTCTATTTTTTTCTTTTTTCTTCTCTTTTATTATTAGCTTTATTTTATAATACAAACGAGTATTTAAACCTAATTTTTATATGAATTTAGTTTTAAAAATTTAAAAAGATATTATACATTTAATATTTTTCTTTAATTTTGTAACGTCCCATTTAATTGTTAAACGAAATAAAAGGAAACGTCACGCGATAAAAGTATAGCAACGTAGTCTTGGGGTCCTTAACACAACCCCTACAACCTGGGCACACCACGGTGCCAGCATAAACCAGATACAATTCTAACAAAGAGTGTAGAGTAGGAAAGCATAAAACGATACAGAGGTCGTAGCCCTAATGAAATTGTGAATAAAATAACTCCAGCCCAGATGGCTAAGCAGCGGTTACGATGGATCAATTTTCCCTCACCACAAGGTTAGCCCTTAATGAATTTCAGGCCTCCTGCTACTCTCACCACAGGAGTCAGTCTGCTCTAAGTGAGACTAACTGGCTCCTTAGAGTGTCAGGATGCAACCTTAACTTGAATCCTTACTTAGTTATACAGATGAGGCACCACCATGAACACCCACTAACAGGGGCCATGGAATTGCGTCCCGACCACTGAAGCGCGGCCCTGAATGCCTCACTTAGAGACCCCCAAGGAGTTATTCACTGACACATACAAAACATGATCACGCAGCCAAAACAATACTCACCATGCACGTATATGTTAGTTGTGCCAACCTTTAAAGTCAACGCCTTTCATGTTCCAGGCCCAACCCATTTCAACTCGTCATACCATTCATGCTCATAGGATCTCAACCCATCTCATTTTCATGCCACTTTAACAATAACCAACTCACTTAGTTCACATGCCAACTTTCATACCAGACCCATCATCCACAATTCATGATTCAAGCCAAGCATGCATAATACTACATTATATACATATTTCTCATCACACAATTCACCCCCAAACCAATATCATTCATCCAAGAATAGACAGACACCCAAACAGCGGACTGCCTTGCCCAACCCCTCGCTCAGGCTGAAAGGTCTCGCTCAGGCGAGACGTGCTCGCTCAAGCGAACCTCCTTCGCCTAGGCGAGGGCTCGAAAAGGGAGGCAGGAGCACATGCGGGATCTCGCTTAGGCGAGAACCCTCTCGCTTGGGCGAGATGCTCGCTCGCTCAAAAAGCCGAGCTGGTCGCCTGGGCGACCTTTCGCACAAAAGTCCTAGGCGAGCTCCCTGTTCATCTCGCTTAGGCGAGACTGGCTCGCTTGGGCGAGATTAACAAGTCTCGCCACTGGTCTTCACTGTCCTCAACACAGTTCATGTCCAAACAACACCCAAATCATGCCATACACTCACAGTCACATATACACTCGAAAATTACAGAACACCATACAAAACTAACGACATTGCATCAGACAGTAGGGTTCTAGCTTCCCTTACCTGAAAATAGCTAGCAAAACGACCCGACGCGCCCTTTATACCGAACACACGAGCACAGCAACTCAAGGAGCGAATGGAAGAGCTGAAAAGATGGCGGGACAGAAGCACGATATAGTCACTAGGAACCCTAGCTGGGAAAAGAACGAAATGAACAATAGAGGCGAGTATGGGCTAGCCACAACACTTACATGGAGTAGGAAAACAACTTCGAACTAGCTCGAAGACGGCAGAACCCTAACCCTAGCAGAGCGTCCTGTGAGAGCAAGGGGTGACGGCTGGTTTTCTGAAAGTGAATGAAAATGTGGAATTAGGACAACACGAAGGGTTCTTATATCATGGGCCAGCCTTTAGGCCCACTGCTGCAGGGCATCCCTAAAGATTAAGGGCGCCTTCTCCCTGCACCTCCAAGAAATCTCCTGTACCCCCAAAATTGACGCTTATGCCCTTATTTAATATTATGTGAGAATGGGTGAAAGTGGGTAACGACGCAGTAAATTTCATTTACTGCGTCAACGCCCCTGCACCCCCAAACGTTACTATACTCTTGTACTCCGTTTCTTCTCCCATCATCCAGTTTCATTAAAAATTTTTGCCCAATTTCATCGTGGTCCTGAGAGCTGTGCTTCTTCAATCGTTCATTCTCTCTGTAGTGGTCCCTCTTGTCTTCATTCGTTCATTCTGTGTGTGGTGTGGTGGTCCCTGGTTTGTATGACTTTCATTTTTTTTTAAGGAATCCTGCTTTGTTTATTGTGTCACTCAGTATGCATTGTTGTATTATTGTGATTGAAGGTTAATTCTTTGAAGGAAGGTCTTGTGAGTAAGTGCCTTATCTCCTCTCCAAGTGGTACTTCCGTCAATCCAGGTTAGCCTTCATACCATTTAAGTTCTTTGTAAACAGAATTTGTTTGAAGGGATTGTCTGGGTTTCAAAACGCAATATTCAAAATGTATGGGAAACGGAATACAAAATCCGTTTCAAAATATTATGAAGCAGTTTCTGTAATCCGTTTCTAAAAAAATTTGCAAATTTTTTTATGAAATGGAATACAGAATCCGTTTCATAATATTTTGAAACGGATTCTGTATTCCGTTTCATAAAAAAATTTGCAATTTTTTTTGAAACGGAATACAGAAACCGTTTCAAAACGTTATGAAACGGATTCTGTATTCCGTTTCATAAAAAAATTTGCAAATATTTGTTGCATACCAATAAACAATTATTGATGCTGATGAAGGCAATTTCCTGTACTGGTTTGTAAATTTTACATGCTAGACTTGGAAGAAATATTTGTTGAATTTAATGCTTAAATTGGTGACGGACCAACCATGAATCACCTCATTTTAATGCGAGCTACCTGTGTTCTCTCTTCTTTATACCCCTCTAACCATTCTTTCTTTTTCCATTTCACACACACACATAATGCTCCAAAGACTCAGCCCTTAATTACATTGAACAAGTAACTGCTAAAACGGATTTCACGAAAAAAACACCAAAAAAAACCCAAAACGGATACTAAAATCCGTTTCACCAAAATTCAAAAAAAAAAACAAGAAATGGAATGTGTATTCCGTTTCATACACCTCTGACACGAAATCCACAATCCGTTTCAGCAATATTAAAAAAAAAAACAAAAAACGGAATGTGTATTCCGTTTCATACGCATCCGACATGGCATTCAAAAGCCGTTTCAATAAAATTGAAAAAAAAATTAAGAAACGGAATGTGTATTCCGTTTCATACACAAAATTATTTTCAATGGAAAGCGAGAACCTAACTTATCTGACTTAATAAAATTTCACTCGCACTAGTTTTAGTATTTAGCTTTGTAAATAATTAAAATTTATAGGTAAAATACTAAGTTACTTTTTTTTTTCAAAAGATATATAATATTTATGATTAACCAAACAAATTTTAATAATTTCTGGAGATTATGATTTATAATATAAAAAAAATCACACATAAAATGTCTTATAAACATAACATAATAAGTTTAATGTTCTAATTTTTATTCATTAGTAGAAATACTATATGATTATTATCTAAGTTTAAAAATTTACTTTATGTATTTCTCTCTTTCGCCCCAAACCTCAAGCAGTTATTATCCCCATCACATGAATTGGTGCAGTTCAATTAATACAGTAACTGAAATATAGGAGACAAGACATGTAGAAAGTGAAAGAAAAGGAAGAAAGTGGAGAGTGCATATACCATAAGAATTTTTCGATACTCAGAGATTAGGTATCTTCCGACACGGCTTACAAAAGCCGTTTCAGTTTGAAAAAAAAAATTCCAAACGGAATGTGTATTCCGTTTCTCACAGTTCACACGGCTTACAAAAGTCGTTTCAGTAACAATTGAAAAAAAAAGAACAAAATAGATGAACAAGATATGGGATAGTGAGAGATATAGAAGATGAGATGTGGGCATTTAGTGGTGTGAAAGAAAGCATAAATGCAGGAAAAGTAGGAAAAACAAAAGGAGGGTTTGCAGGGTTTGATGGCAGCTTAAGTTGCGGCATGGTGGGTGAAACTAATAATATCTTTCAACGTTTAGGGCTGCGTATATTAATTGGTGAGTTCTACTTTGGTGGCTGATTCATGCAGTGGCGGCTGCAACATGTGTGTGAAAAGTAAGTCTGAAGTATAAAGTATAAAAAACTTTGCAAATTTTTTTACGAAACGGATTACAGAATCCGTTTCATACACTGTGAAACGGATTCTGTAATCTGTTTCGTAAAAAAATTTGCAAATTTTTTTATGAAACGGATTACAGAATCCGTTTCACAAATTTTTTTTTTCAGAAACGGAATTTGTAATCCGTTTCAGAAAAGTTTAAAACGGATTCCAAAATCCGTTTCTTAAATTTTTAAGTTTTTTTATTAAACGGATTTCAAGATCCGTTTCCTACAGATGCATGACGCCCATGAAGTGGCAGACATGAACCACATTCACGATCTGCCTCATCACTGTCGCCGCCTCACGCTCTGAGTAGTTTCCTTTGGCAATGATGCGGTCGAAGAGTTCGCCTCCGCTGCAGAGCTCCATGACTAGGTGCACGTGGTTTCTGTCCTGTAAGGCCCTCTGAACTCCACGATGTTGGGTTGCCGCGACAGATGCTGCAGGATCATAACCTCTCTTCTCACGTCCTCAATCTCCTGCGCACTCACCAGCTTCGTCTTCGCAATGGACTTGCATGCGTACTCTCTCTGCGTCATCTTCTCCACGCACAGATAAGTCACACCCCATTGTCCGCTTCCTAGCTCTTTCTTCATCTCGTACATTTGCTCTATCTTTACGTACGGTTTTCCCAGAATAGCCCCCGATTGCGGCGTGCTCCTCTTCTTCTCAACAACACCATCTGATTTCCTTTTTCCACTATCTTCTTTCGAGCTATGCTCCGGAGAGGACTCCCATGACTCCTCGATTTCAATTTGACGGGCCTTGCTTGCTGCAGCAAAACAACGCCTTGAACAATCCCAACCCCATTTTTTTTTTATTTTCTGGTATCAGACCTTCTTTTTTATCTTGATCTTTCTGGGTACGTGGTGATAGTTCTGCTTTGCTTTGCTTTTTATATCAGACCAATTAACTATTCATTTCAATGGGGTTGATTACAATTGCCAATTTTTTTGGTGCTTTACTGTGTTGAAGGGTGTGGTTACAGATGATCGTGTGTTTGCCCATATCAAAACTTTCCAAACTTATTAAGTGTCCGAAGATACGTGCCTTGTTGTATTCAACTTTATATCTTTCATCTTTTATTTAATCCAATTTATTCGTTTTCCATATTATAATAATTTGGAATATGAAATTATGATGCTTAACGCGTGGAATAATGTGTAAAAGCCATATGGGACGTTTGGACCATGCAGAAAAAGAGAAAATCCATTAACTCACCATTCTAACTCCAACCATCATCTTCATAATATTCCTGCCAACTCCATCCCATGGCAGGTTCAAAGGATGTGAAGCACACTATATGGATATGGAATTTACGGCTGCTGCTGCACGAGTAAAGCAAACAGAAGAAAGAAGAAAGAAGAGAGAATGAGCTAGGTCAAATGGTTTTAAAATATTAGGGTGCATTGCAGGAGCAGGAGCAAGAGCAAGAGAGAAGTAGTGGTTTCGAAATATTGGAGGTGCAGGAGGTGGTCTGCTGGATCAAGTATAAAAAGAGAAAATTTACCGCTTAATATTTACATTTTACTGTAAGAACAAAACTGGAATTAAAAAACGTTTTGGGGTACAGGAGAAGCTATTGGAGATGGAGGGAGAAGCCTTCAAGATTAAGATGGCAAAAATAAAAGGGGCTTACAAATTTTGTGGCTGCAGTTACCAAGTATTTAAACAAGGATTAAGTTTATTATTTTAAAATAAAAAAAATAAATCAAACTTAACTAAAATACATCATCCTTTCTAAAAGTCTTTGGACTCCTACATGAGCGGTGACATGACATGAGTGATGTGTTTGCATTGTTATCCTCATGTTTTTGGCTAAAATTAATAATATTTTCTATTTAACAAATTTATAATATATTTAAATCATTATAAATCACTTCTTATAAAAAAATCATTTATGTTTCTTTAAGTAATTTCTATCAAGCCCCGATTAATATTCATTTATCTATCTGAATACTTATATTTTAAATCTAAAGAAAACAAACACTCTGAACAATTATTTTTCTTGAATTCTCCTATCTTCTTATATTATGCACTAATTTTCATATTTATAGTGTGTTTTCTTTCTTGTCCTCTCATTAGATATCTTTATCCATGCATCATTTTCCTATTGCATGTGTCAATTTATAAATAAAAGGTTGAAGGATAATAAAGGTTAATCAATAATAAAGCAGAGCCACGTGGACCATACTTGAATCATAAGAATATTAATGAGGGTGCTTCGTAGTCCAACTCATTTCCGTACACCTTTTCGAGAATGAACATCATATTGTTTTTTTTTTTTCAAATTATAAATCTCATGCCAAATATAATATAATAAATTGTTAAAAGTTGCAAATCTTTAAATAATTTTCGTGACAGATTGTTTTTTCTTGATCAATGATGTGTTGTCGTTCTTTATTTTCAGAAATTATTTACAAAAAAAAAACCGACATGTATCCATCAATATTTATGCGGTAATAAATAAATATAATATTAAAACATTTCTCTCATCGTTGATTTCATCCGATAAGTAGTTAAGATGGAACACAAATGTAGCGTAACATTGGTTTATATAGTAGACCAAAAACAAAACAAATGAAACATTTAAATCTATTTTTGTGTCCACTTTTCAAAATATCGATTTTACCCTTTAAATATAATAATTTATTAAATTTTTAAAAATTGACCGTAATTTTTACAAACTTTTTATAAAATCAGATATTTCTACTTCTTCTCTTCTTTTTTATTTATCAATGGTTATTCTTTTATTTATTCTGATATATTTCACTTTATTTTTAATATATAATTTATATATATATATATATATATATATATATATATATATATATATATATATATATATATATATATATATTTAAAAAATACATACACACAGACGCGATAACGCCTGTGTTACACTAGTAAAAATTAAAGTGAATACGTTTCCAAATTTGAAATTTAGAGAATTAATAAAAGTAATTATATTAAAAAGATGAATATCACTTATAAATGAAAATATGAAAAAAAAAATAGTGAAGCTAAATGGTTTATAAAAATTGTAATAATTTATTCTAGACGCAAGTAAATAAAATGCTTCCAATTATGTCTAAATGAATTTAAAGTAAATCTGGAATATGATCAGAATGAATTCTATGAGCTAATATAAATAAACAAACTTGAATAAAATAGATCATATTATATTTAGATAACAAATTAATTTTTTTAGCATCTAATCTAATAATAAGAAGTAATATTTTAATATTTATGAGTATATTTTAATTTTCTTAATATGATAATTTTTTTTAAAATTTAATAATAAGTAAAATAAAATTATAGTATGCATAAAAGTAATTATTGAAATCATGTAATTTTTTTTTCAAAATTTAATAAGTTTATTTTATTCATTTAAAATTAAAATAATTAATTTAATATAAATCTGTAATATAAATAATCCAACCAAATTAATATTAATGTACAACCTAAATTGTTCACATTCTACTAATCCATTAAATTTTTATCTCAGTGAAATTTGAAATTTGTCTCTCTTCGAAACTTTAATTTAGTCTTATAACTTTATAAATATTTGAATTTAATCATTTTAACCAAATTTTATTAAGTTTATTTGATGTTTCAAACATGTTTCAAATGTGATTCTCAACTAATATTGAAGCGGTTAAATAGTATAAACAATTCCAATGCTATCATGGAGTGAGCAATTATCAACTAATATTGAAACGGAAATGTGTTAAACAATATAAACAACTTCAATGTTATCATGGGATAAACGATACTCAACTAATATTGAAGCGGAAATGTATTAAACAATATAAACAACTCCAATGCTATCATGGGGTGAGTTTAAAACGTTAAATAAATTTAACAAAATTTGATCAAACTAAATTCACGTATTTATAAAGATATGAGATTAAAGTGGTACAAAATTTCAAAAAAAAAAACTAATTTTAACTTTCGCTCAAAACTAAGAAAAAAAAAATTTAACCTAATAAAAAAATAAAAAAATATGATATAAATTTTAAAATATTAAACTTTCAATTAAACCGATGATTCGAATCTGACCAATTCTAAAGGACTAATTCATATTAAAGTTATATAACCTTTGTTTTTACTCAAAAGATATATTGCTAACTGGACCCCAATTTGTGTTTTTGTTGAATTAGGAGCTTATGGAACTTTAATTACGTGGCTAGGTCTAATCTCTCAACCTATAAATTATTGATTAGACATGATGAGAAAGGTTTCTCTTCTCAAGGCACTCTAATTACAACTTTTGACTTGTTTGATAGTGGAATCAGAGGGACCAAAAGAATCTTCAAACTTTCCATCCTAATCAACCATCGAAACTTGTTCATAACCCCAACTTCAAGTTAACAATGAAAACAATGTAACAAGATTCATGTTTTCCTCAATAATCTCACACCAAAACAGATCACCATCCACTAATTCAAACAATCTTGTCAATTAATTGTAAAATAGATTTAAATATTACTTTTATAATTTTATCTTACGTGTTAATATATTGTACAGACATTGTTTCATAAAGATCTGAACCTAATCATCAACTTCCTAATGTATTGAATAAGTTATACATTTAGACTAATCACTTTCCTTGGATACGTAAGAATTATAATTAATATAATACTATAAATTAATCTAAGAATATTAATGTTTAATTATTTTTAATTTTGGTTTTAAAATCATATTTAAGAAATTTATAAGATTTTGATTATTTTATGTTTAAGATTAATATATATATATATATATATATATATATATATATATATATATATATTATATATTATTTAAATTTTTCCGTTTTATTTTTTTATGACTATTTATAACCATAAAACAATATTCGTATAATCTTTTAATTATTTAAATTTTAAATATGTAAATGAAATTGATCATAGAAGAGTTTTTAATAGAGTTACAACGTCAATTTAGTACAAAATTATCAGAATTTTTAACTACATAAAATCAATTACATTTTATGAAATTAAAATATCAATATTTAGAACCATAAAGGAACTATATTTTAATTAATGAATGAAGAATTACGGGATGAATATATTTCACGGAGACACCAAAAATACTGTAATACTTCGAATTTAAGGTACTCATCCTTTTGGCTTTATGTTATCGTCTTCGTAGCATCATGTAGGGATATCTACTTTAAAATTAAGAAAACAAACTACTAGGGATGTTATCTTAATACCCCTATCTGATGCGCTGACACGTGTCCAATTAAATGGCTTTTTCGTCAATTTGGTTCCTTTTATGAATGGTTTGAGCAGCTGAAGACGGAATTCCAAATTTGTCCCTGTTTTCTGGTCCGTAGTTTAATTGGGTTAGGTTATTTCGTAATTTTGCATAGTTTTAAATGCATCTGAGACTGATTTGACGAGCTTTCATTTCCAGTGCAGGCCTTCTACTTGGTTTGAATGCGGAAGCTTGCTGTGGAAGGAAGTTTCACAGATAAATGTGGAGGAAGTTGTGTATTTATATTGTGTTTGTTGTTTTCCATTTCTTTCTTCGTTTACTGTCTTTGCCTTACTCCAGGTATTTCTGTATTTTTTCTGTGTTGCAGTGTTTATGTTCATCATGGAATATTGCTTGGACAGAAGTTTTCGTGATAAATATGAAGATGCTTTGTTTTTTCTCTGTATTTCTGTTTATTTTGGTTTGTTTAATGTTTATGGGTAATGATAGAATGTGTTCTGTTCAACTTTACGTGATAAATATCGAAGAAGTTTTTTGTGTTCTGTTCAAATTGTGTTTTTTTGTTTAACTTTTTTTCCAGTTTATTTTTTTGTGTTTGGATTGTTGTTTTTCTGTGTTTATGTTCATCATGGAATGATATTTGGAAAGAATTTTATATTTTATGTGCTCTGTGTTAAGATTGTTTTTCTGTGTTTCAGTGTTTTTGTTCATCATGGAATGTTGCTTGGACAGAAGTTTACGTGAAAAATATGAAGATGCTTTGTTTTTTCTCTGTATTTCTGTTTATTTTGGTTTGTTTAATGTTTATGGGTAATGATAGAATGTGTTCTGTTCAACTTTACGTGATAAATATCGAAGAAGTTTTTTGTGTTCTGTTCAAATTGTGTTTTTTTGTTTAACTTTTTTTCCAGTTTATTTTTTTGTGTTTGGATTGTTGTTTTTCTGTGTTTATGTTCATCATGGAATGATATTTGGAAAGAAGTTTATATTTTCTGTGCTCTGTGTTAAGATTGTTTTTTTTCCGGTCATTGTTTTCGTTTTGGTTTTAATTAGTTTGATAATTTTATTCTGTCGTTAATCGTTTCTATAGTTCTTTGTTGTTTTTTATTTAGTTTTATTTTTCTGATGTTAGTTTATTTACTCCAGTTTATATTTTTGTTCTTGAATTTCCAATTTATTTACTGTTTAAATTTTCCGTTTTGGTTTTTTGTATTTTCATATTTTTAATATGTAGTTAATGGTTGGTTTTTACGTAGGCTACATCATGAAGTTTGACTGATTTTATGGTGTTTTTAGGAAGTGCAATGGCGAAGAAGTTGGATATGATTAAAGATATTGATGGTAAGAGGGAAACTCTGAAGTTGGGAGTTAGAGTTGTTGATCATTGGTATGTTCAGTCCCGTGATTCTACTCTTCAATTGGAG
>Ga0214545_1004533_pt1 | contig 25900 bp, 11 predicted proteins | sample CNSS4metaG_FD_160064 | JGI IMG/M metagenome (GOLD analysis project Ga0214545, IMG submission 160064) | Root nodule microbial communities from cowpea collected in UCLA plant growth center, Los Angeles, California, USA - CNSS4 | ecosystem: Host-associated > Plants > Roots > Nodule | place: USA... | reverse complement strand
ATATATATATATATATATATATATATATATATATATATGTATATATATTACATTGATTTTTATTATAACCGATATAGTATTTATTAATTTTGTATCGGTTTAACAATTTATGTAAAGATGATCAAACTTATCACATCAATAATATATTTTTCTTTTAAAATCAATACAAATACATATAAATAATTGTTATAAAATGTCTTCTTTTAGATGTTTCGAACATAGGTTATTGTGTACTCTAAAAAATCATCTTAAAAGTTTTTCCTTAGAATAATTATCTACCATATTTTTCATAATTTTCATGAACTTTATCTTTTCATCAACTTTGTCTTTGGTATAGAACAAATTTGATTGAGAGAAGAAAAAACAAATTAAGATAAATCATTGAATGTTTGGTAGAGAGGTAAAATGCGAAGAAAAGTTGGAAAAATTGGTGGGCCAGCATCAAAATACTTTTTCGCAGGCCACACTGAATGTATAACCTACTAGGTGTCTTTAATTATTTTTATTTTAAAGACAATATTAAATATTTAAAATAAAAATAAAAAATGTAAATGTATATGGACGAATGGTAATAGGATAAAATTCAATTTTGGTATTTTGTAACCACAAATACTTATGTATGACCTTTTCCATTCATCCATCACACTTGCATCGTATGGGTATATTTTTATTAACCTTTTATCATTTTGTCATACTGATATTGTATGTTTAAACTTAGAAACATGTGTGTACGTAACATTTTCTTCAATTTTGAATCTCATGTCAATTGAATATGAAGTCTTGAATCAACATGTAAAAACTAACATTATCAAATTAAATTAGGGTTAAACTCGAAATAATAAGTTAGAGTTTATTTTACGGTGTGTTTGGATGAAGAGTGTAATTTATTTATTTGAAAATTTTGAAATTCTTTCAAGGAAAATGATATGTTTGGAAGAAGAAATTAAAAGAAAATTGAAAATGAAGAATTTAAAAAAAGTATTTCAAATAACTAAAATAGTAAAATTTGAAAGTCACTAAAGAAAAAGGAAATTGAAATTTCTCAAGTTGTGAAATAGTTTATTGGTTAGGACAAAAAAATCTATAACTCCAAAATGTTGAGTTGGGCCGACAAAAAGTCGAGCTAGACCGAGCCGCAGGTCGAGTAGTGCTAGGCCAACTCGAATGTTAAATCGGGTCGAAGGTCCGGCTAGGCCGACTTGAGTCGAAGGTCGAACCAGTTCGGTCCGAGTCAAAGGTCAAATTGGTTCGGCTCAAGCGGAAGGTCGAGTCGGGTCTGGTCAAAAGTTAAGTAGAGTTGGGCCTGGTTGAAGGTTAGCCAGTCAAGCTGAAGGTCGAGCTGAGCTAGGTCGAAACGAATGTTGACTTAATTCAAAAGTCAAGACGAGTCGTATGGAATTCAAGGTCGAGCTAAGTTAAGTTAGACTCGAATGTAGAGATGAGTTCGTCGTAAAATAGAAATTAAATTGATTTATCTAAACAAAAAATAAAATATTTCAATTACTTCATCAAAAATAATTATTTATGAAAGGAATAAAATTCAATCGCAAGTAATTCAATTATTAGGCATTTCAATTTATTGGAATTGTTGAAATTTTTCATCCAAACATAAAATTAGGGTTTAATATGTTTTTAGTCCATAAACTTTGATAAAAAATTGAAATTTATCCATGTTCTAAATTTTGATACAATTTATTGCTCAGACCTTAAAAATTGATATAGTCTTCGTAACCTTAATGCATTCATTATTTGTGCGTGACAAATAACGTTTTAAGTCGGTGTTTGAACTATTTACATCGTGTCAAACACGTTTCAACTTAAATACAAACCTTAAATAATTTTTAACACAAAAAAATATAATGTTCTTGAATTAACAAAATTATATTCCTTTTACTTTTAAAGGTTAAAAATAAAAATATATCCAAATTTAAAATAAGATCGAATTTTAATTTTGCGTTTAAATTCATGAACTACGATCTTAACTCATAATACTTATTGATGCGAGAATAATATTGGAAAAATTATTATCAGAGAGAGAGTATTTTAGTGGGAGAAGAAAAAACAAAGTGTAGATGTAACTATTATCTAAAGAAATACTTAATCGGTTAACTACATTTTTAAAATTGAATTAATTATTTGAAATAGATATGTAACTGAAGTTATTTTACGCAACATAGCTTAAAAGAAATCCTTTTCTTCAAAAGGCAACTTGCTTTTAAATAAATACAAAAATATTAAATACAAAAATTAAAATATAATTTTATACTGCAATATATTCATATTATAACAGAAATGTATATTTTTTTCTTCTGTAACACGCTTTGTATATTTTTAAAGATAACTAGCAAAAAAATATAATGTTGTTTTCTACATAATTTGACTTCTATTCCCAGTATAAACTATGAATAAGATCGCAACAAAATGAGCAAACTTTTTGTCTAAATCAAGCCAAATGCATAATTCTTTTTTGAATTTTTTATAATATTTAGACTTCTTCAACTAAAGTGTTTTACCATAGTTTATGTCCTAATTAACCAAGTGATTTTAGCATTTTCTTTATTCAAAAGCATTTATTGGGTTATAGATATACAATGAATGGTGTGTAGATACTCGAAGATAAAGATCCAATTTTACAAATTAATTGTGTTGGTTTACAAAAATTAAAAAATTAAAAACCTACCAATGACGAGGGTTCAAAGATACGAGAATAACCTTCAAACTATAAATGAATATAAAAAATCTATTAGAGATGACAATTTTTAATAAAATTATTTAAGGGGGCAAACCTTTTACTAGGAATTGCATCGTTGGATTGGATCGAATACGAATAGTGCTTACTCACAATTCGACTCGTAACAAAAAAATTTACCGACTATTCATCTTGTTATTTGTGCGAGTACATATTTAAAAAATACCAACGAGTTTTTTTGAAAGCTTTGGATAATCGCAAATACTCACGAATATTTAAAAATATATATTTTATAAATTTTTTAAATAAAATTACAAAATAAATATGAAGTAAAATATAAATTAAATTAAATATAACTTAAATTTGAATTTTATTTAAATTTAATCTAATAAAATATAAATTTAATTTTACTTAAATTTAACTTAATAAAAAATACATTAATTTTAAGTTTTTGCAGGTAATGGATACCGACAAATACAAATAATATGATATCGCGAATATATGCTATCTGCTGGTAATATGCAAATACTAGCTATCTATTGCAAATTTTGTTCGTAGATACCCATAAATACAGAAATTTTTATCATTCCTACCCTCTACATCTGCATCATTATAATAAGAAATTCTCTTTGTTGGTGTAAACGATTTATTTTTCCAATTGCACCTTTAAGTAATCGTTTTTTAAAATTAAAATTATTATTTTATTATTTTTACTACTTAAGAATTCATTAATTTAAATTTAATAATTTTTAAATTTTATCTTTTAAATTACTGTTTTTTTAAATTAAAATATTATCTTGTCATTTTTTAAATTACTGTTTAATTTAATTAACTATCTTATTATTTTTATTCATTTTAATGATTCTTTATTTAAATTTAATTATTTTTTTTAAATAAAATTAATTATTTACCATAAGAAAAAGAGACACACACACGCATAATGTAAACAAAAAAAAAGTCACATAAATGGATCAAATCACACTATTAAAATTCTGATTGAAGAACTCATTTATTCTATTAGAATATTCCACTCATAAGATATGGTGTTGAACAATCAACCAATCTCTACCCTAGAGTTTTTTATATAATATAGTTTTTGTACATACTACAATATTGCTAAGTTTGGTTAATTGAAATCCAAGTTTTCCTAACTTTCCTTAGTTGGCACCTATGAAAGACAGATTCAGATTTGGACCATGCGAATCCAATGACCAATAATTATGGCATGCTTAGTCAAGATCAAGATATTGGTGAGAGATTTTGGCAATATTAATTCCAAAATTGAATCATGCTGAGCATCATTAGGAGGAAACTTTTGTGGTGCATTTTATATACCCAAAGTTTGTGTTGAAATCCCATGAAGGCTCTCACAAACACAAACACAAACACTTGGTGATCAAAATGATTAGCATAATATTTTATCACTGAAACTCAATGTCCACATTTTCCAAAAAGGAATAGGGCCATGTGATTTCAATTTTTTTTTTTTTTATGTGGGGTTTGCACTTTGGTGTTCCTTCTTGCTTTTGCAAAAGTTGGGAAATTGGAGGGTTGAAAAGTGAGTGGTTGAGGCATTGAAATGAGGGAAAGTGGGAAAACATTCAAAGGTGGCCTCTTTCATGATTCCTTTCTTAGATGGCATTTGGTCCACAAGGGACTTTTTTTTTTTTTTTCTTTTTTCTCACTTGTTATGTGTTGTCACAAACTCATTTAATCACTTAATTAATCCTACATTATACTTGGAACATAGGTTAACCCTTTTTTTATTTTTTATTTTTTTTTCTTTTTTGCCTTTTTGTTCTTGTTTTTTGGCTTCTTCTTGGTCAAAGAGACAAAAAGAAGAAGAGTTGATAATTAGATCAAATTCTTTAATAAAGTTTCTGGAAGGTTGGTTGAAGAAGGTTGGGTGAGTGAGTGAGCCTAGGTAACAAATAACAAATAACAAATAAAGCTTTCAAATTTTAGTACATAATTATATATATTTTTAATTACAATATTATTAATTTTTCATTAAAAACGGTTTGAAATTAAAGCAATTTAGGTTTTTCTATTTGCACTCCATCGTTACTAACTACACCCCCCGTACTACTAAAAAAAATTAAGATAACCTTTTTCGCTGCACTGTGTCCCGTCATGACGCTTTACCTTGTTTTGAGAAAAAAATGATTTAGAAAACACATTTGATGTATTTTAGAAAGCTTATTTTTTCGAAATGTGTATTTTGAGAAACTCACTCTGAAATATATTATATATGTTTTGAAAAGTTTGTTCTGAAAATTTATTTCAAAATAAATTTCATGTTTTTTAGAAAATTTATTCTGGAAATTTTTGTTCAGGAAATTCTGACAATTTTAAAAAACTTGTTCTGAAAGATTATCGAAATAAGTAGTCCGAAAGTCACAAAAAGGTGACATTGTTATTTTAAAAATAAGGGGGTGCAGGTAAACAATATGGAGGTGCAGGAAAAAAATGCGACATATGATTTTCTTTTGAGTTCTGGCCGAGAAGACCCAAAACACAAAAGCATTCATTCGAAAAAAATAAAAAAAGTGACCATTACTTTATGCACCTCCAAAAATTCTTCTTGTACCTTTCCTTAAATTGAAAGGTTGAAAATAATCTTTAAAATTTCGTACAATTTAAGAATATTCAGAAAAGGAAATTTAGGAAAAAGTATATTTGAGAACAGGGATTCTGGAATATGTTCTCCCATATTTCTGGAATAAATAGTTTATAATTAATGTTGATTACTCATTTCGGAATGTCTCTTAATGAAATTTATCACTTTTCTAAAACAATTTTAAACTAATTTCAAACGTTTATTTTTTAATTTATCATTGCCAAGTCAATTTATAAAATAATTTAGAATTTATAGGTCATTCTTTTGGAATGGTTTTTACAAAGTAATCCACAAGTTTTTTTATTACATTATGAATAACATGTTTTAGAAATCGGTGGGATTTTAAAATATTAATTCTTTTATTCCACTATAATAGGGGATGCAGAGAGAAAAAATTATGATGGTACAAAAGGTGTTGCCTGACCAAAGAGTCTAAAATTTGAGCATTTCTTTCTCCACCCCCTTTGTTCTTCCTGCACCCCTTAAGTTTTGAAATTCCAAGTTTATCCTCGGTCCACTAAAAATCCTAAAATTCCCGAGGTTTATCTTCTCTCCCTAGATTTCCCTTTTGCAGCTGCCGTTAACCAAAGGTGACCATATGGTAAGTCTAAGGAAAGACAATGTTTATAGCATTAACCAAAGCCAAACCTCTATCACTAACCAAAGACAATGACTTTTTGGCAATGCATCACTCTTTAACAACAACCCTCATAGTCTGCTAAGAGCCCATACGAGGTTGTTCTCCTGCTCACTTGACAACAACACAAAACCTGCACTGAAATTCAAACCGGTTGATGTCACACTGACAATCTCAAGCAACGAAAACCTATATTTGTTGGTCTTGTATGTGATATCCATTAACAACACAATGCTAAATGCATTTGACAACTTGATTGCATTAGGGTGTCTCCAAAATAGGTCGCTTACAACATCTAAAGACTCCAGACATTTACTCCAATGAAGTAATTTATCACGCTCTAGCAACATCATTACCTATTGCGTTTGAGTTCTGCATCCTCTCAAATATCCTTTATAAGCATACCTTGCATTATACAATTACTTTATTGTAGTCACATTGTCTTCATTGTTTTTCTTCAGGGCAAGCAATATGTTTTTCAGGCTTCACTAGACACTTGGTCATATCAACAAGTACAAAATGCTAATGTGCCTCCAATCTTCCAGAATAGGAGGTGACCAGCTAAAGTTTTCGACAAATCATGATTGTGAGTGCCACATTTCACCTTTAGTTGCCAACCCTCTCCCATCCCAACTGATTTACCTCACAACCTAAAGGGACAATCACATTTCCTTTTCCGAATTATACTTGGTTGCAAATTAGATTTGTATTTTCTATACTTACCACCTATTTCACATCCAAGCAAAACATACATCTTCCTTCCATATTGTCTATTAGCTTTATCAGATATGAGAATAACAACTACCAAATCGAGACAAAAAACAATTCCTCTCACCCACTCAAGTAAATCATCATGCGTAGCCTATATATCATCTGTCATAAAAGGTCTACTATAATCCCCTCCTCCGATGTCATCTTCACTCATTAACATTTCAAATTCTTCCATGCGCAAACTTTGGTCAACTTCTTTTGATACTTTACTAAAAAAACCATCCATGTCGAACATGTTAAACACTTTCAAAAGAACAAACATATTAGATAAAATATCTGCCTTGTTTTTAAGCATACTGCAAAATTATGCAGAAAACATCAAACAATAATGGATTGGATAATCCGGTATATAATGCCAAATCTGGAAGATCATATCAGATTACTCAATCATCTTTGTAGAAACGTGTACCAGATTACGTAATATGATATGCTCTTCCATATCCGGTTATGTATTTTGGATTTCCCAATTTGGTTAGTGAAACACTATATTGTATTGGACAATCCGATATGTGTAACCGGATCCGGAGCATACCAGATTACGTTAATCGGTACACGTTTTTACAAACCAGATTGAGTAATCCAATATGATCTCTCGGATTTGGTATGTATATCAAATTGTGTAATATGATATTTTACCAATGAATTTTGTGATTTGATTTATGCTCCTAGGTTTGGTAATTAATACCAGACTATCTAATCCGGAAATATTAAAAAACTTCAGGTACCACCACTATAGGTCACCCTTGCCAGAATCCTGCAAAACCCTACCGGAGAAATTACTAAAGCTATTAAAACACATATACATATTCTTTTATGCTAATATGAACAAGGGGTTGGTTAATTAGGAGTTGCTTCATGGAAAGAAGGAAACACTAAGACAAACCAAAACGAACAAGATCAACTCTTGACGAGATGCAATGGTGAAGAAGAAGATGGCAACGTAAGAAGCAAAGCAATAGTAAAGAAGACTTTATTTCTTTTTGTATTTGGATTAAATATATTTTTGCTCCCTTAACTCATTGAGAATTCAAATTAGTCTCTTCTTTGAAATTTTGACCAAACTTAGTCCCTCAACTTTATAAATGCGTAGATTTAGTCATTTTAACCAAATTTTATTAAGTTTATTTAATGTTTTAAATATTTTCTCAGCTAACATTTATGTGGAAATGTGTCAAACAAGGTAAATAACTCAAATATTATCATGAAACGTGTTTAAAAAGTTAAATAAAGTTAACACAATTTGGTTAAAAAGACTAACTCTATATATTTTGAAAGTTTAAAGAGTAAATTGGACCAAAATTCTGAAAATAAACTAATTCCAATTTTTACTAAAAGGCAAGCGACCGATAACATATTTAACTTTTTTTGTTTATAATAACATTTAAGAAGAAGGGCATACGCATGGGATTTCACGACTTAGGAGGTGCAGGAAGAAAAGGAGGGGTTGCAGAAAAAAAATGATTCTAAAATTTACGTTGATGGCCCCTTTATGGGCTCATTACCCTGGTATATTCTTTTCATTAAGTACACATCCTTTCTTGTTTTTGTGAACCTCCTCAAAATGATTATGGATTAAAAATAAATTTAGAAAGTGTTGAACACAAAACTTCAACAAATTAAATTCTAAAAAAGAAAAATAAATATTATTATTTTTCTTTTTTGTTAGGTATGCATAGGTGGAAGTATGTTAGAAATAATATTTGTTCTTATCTTTTATATATAAGAAATACTCTATAAAAAAATATTTCTTGTTTGATAGAAGAATAGGGAAATATAAAAAAAAAAGAAAAAAAATGAAGTTAAATAGGTCGAAGATTCGATACGAGTTAAACATGAAGTAATCAAAATCTAAATTGATCAAGAAACTTCAAAGTTTCCCTTTATTCAACAATAAATCTAAAATATTGAACTACCACATTTAGCATTAAATTTTAAATGCTGTTTAAAATCGGAGTTTAATCACAGTTTATTTTTAAAATACACATCAGAAAACTAAAGTAAATCCTCTTTTGCGTAAACTTATAAATGAAGTACAACTTCGGATTGTATCAAAACACTTCTCTCTTAAATCTTGATTAATATTTTTGAGGGTTAAAATATATATTCAAATTAAGCTTATTTTTAATATATATTCAAATGGATTAAATAGGTCATTGATCATTTCAAATTTGAAAATAGTTTTTCTTGTTTTAATTTAAAATTTATGCATAAATTTAATCATTTTAATTTAATTTGATTAAATTTATTTGATATTTTAACTGTATTTCTAAGTTAATTCTGAATTTAAAATATATTAAACAGTATACATAAATCACGAAAACGTTAAATAAATATAATAAAATATGATTAAAAAGATAAATTTAAATATTTTTAAAATTTAAAAACTAAACTAGACTGAAATTAAAAAAAAAAAACTAATTCCAGTTTTAGTTAGAAAACAAAAAGATATTAAACCGAGTAGAAACTGGAGTCCATTCTTCACACTTTAACAAACTTCTCTTCCTTCCATTCTCTCCGAGGAAAAAACCTAAGAAATAGTGAGTTATACTATTAATAACAAACAAAGATTATTTTTTTAACCGTTTTTTAATATACACATAATTTTATCTATATAAATTATTTTATTATTTTATCATTTACGTTTTATTCTTATATTTTAAAATCAAATTAATTTATCTTTAATATTTTATTTTTTATTTTGATAACAACAACAATAATAATTCATTTGCATGTATGTTTTGTGCTGTCAATTAAAGCACATTAATTTTTGTTGAGTTCGAGAGTATTAATTCAAATTAAATTTTTTACTGAATTGGGGTTTCGTTACTGGGGTAGCTTAGCTTTGATCATGTTTTGTTTTTGTTTTGGATAAAAATTAAAACTTCTTCCTTGCATTTTTTCTTTTTGATGAAATTCACGCTTTGGGAAATTGATTTTCGATCATCAAATAGAATTAACAATACATTGAAAATTAATTTTTTTTAATGAATATTAGTAATACTTTTGGTTTAGACTCAAAACCCCAACTATTCATTTTCTTTTTTCTTCATGTAATTTAAAAAACTATAAATATTAGTAATTTCTAAAAGCTCAATGTGTATTTTTCACAACTTCAACATGAACTTATGTTATACTTCTTAATTTCTTAATTTTTTTTTTAATTCTTTTCCATTTTTAACTAGCATATTTTTTACGACAAGATGGCAGATGCAGAAGAGAAGAAAATTCACGTGTCGCAGGTCAACATCGCCATTGCGTAGAGAATTGACCTTTTTTTTATCCGTTCACCGACGTTGACTAAAAGTTCAACCCTTCTCCCGAACCATAACCAAAACAACACTCTCAAATCAAAATCAAATCATACAAAACAAAACGGTAATTTAACGACGCTTCTGCGGTACCGTCGCCGTTACTTAAAACCGTGTAAAACCCCAACCACCGGCCCCCTCGTCTTCTAAATTTTTAGATCTACCAAGTTTTTTTTTTCTCTCGTTCTTTTTCGCTCTAGCTCTTCGATGGCTTCCACGGTTGTTGCCGCCGCCGCGAGGAGCGAACCGCCGTCGCAGGCGGTGGATCCTTCGCCGTTTTCCTCCCCCGACGTCGGTGATCGGAGCGATTCCTTCAATTCCACGGCGAACAACTTCTCCGACAATGAAGTTCAGGTACTTCGTTAATCACCGTTGCTTTCGATTCCGTGCTTGCTGCATTTGCGATTCTTCGAATTGATGCTGTGGAGTGTCGTTTTTGACTTGATCGTGACTTAATTGAAATGTCGTTTGGCTCGAGCGCGGAGTTGTTCGAAACAGATAGTAAAATCTATGAATTATGAATTTCGATGCTGTATGCCTTTGCTCTCTGGAATCTTCTCTATTTCTTTTTCGACTTATTTAACTGGAATTTATATTGCACTTAATTGAAACTTACATGAAGTTTCGATTAGCTGGAGTGTGAAATGATAGTTCAATTTATTGTTGCGGCTTCGGTGAAACCTATGAATTGTAGCTTTTTTATTTTATAGGACGCCTTTGCTATCTGGAATCTCCTAATTTCGACACACTTCACTTGATGGAAAATTTGATGTGTCGTTTAGCCTGCGTATGTCATTGTTCGAAATAGGTCAATTTGTTGTCGCGGGTTCTGTGAAACTATGAATTGTGGCTTTTGATGTCACAAGATGGCTTTGCTCTATGGAATCTTCTATTATTTGTCACATTTAACTGAAATGAAATATATATCTTGTTTGAAGTTCGATATGCTATTTTGATCAATCTATTTTTTCAGTTGCCGACTCCGGACGCATTGAAGAGCGAAGAGTATCGTCAATTGTTCCATCTCCCCCCTGAGGAAGTAAGTGATGCTCTACCTTTCATATAGATATCTAATGTATAACTTTATGCTTTGTAGTTGGTTTAGTGGTCATCATCTTATAATGAAACAGTTGGCAATCTCTTGTCTTTCACATTAGCATGCTTTATCAATCAAACTCTTAAATACTCCATCGAACATTCCATACTACCGAAAACTGAAGTCCATATCAATCGTTTTTTGGAGTTCCTACTTGAGAACTTACTGCGATTTGATTCCCCATTTGTATTATTGTAATTAAATTTTTTTAATTAAAGACACTTCTTTTGCATTCTTATTTTCCTTAGGTCCTTATTGAAGATTTTAACTGTGCCATCCAGGAAAACTTACTTATTCAGGTAATATTTTGCTCACAACTTTTTGGTATTAACTCACAAATACTATGCATTATCCTTTAAATTTGAAGAATTCTGCGTTATTTTTGCTTGGTTGAAAATAAGTTCAAATGCATCTATAGTTTGAACTAATAGCATTTTCATTTGTTTTCCTAATGATTTATTAATTGCTTGTTGTAGGGTCATATGTATCTCTTTGTCAACTTCATTTGTTTCTACTCAAACATATTTGGATATGAGACAAAGGTAAAGTGCTTAATGCAATTATCTTTTCATTTAAATATTCTTTTTAACTCTTCACGGGAGGAATTCAATTTCAATGTACCTATAATATGTTTATAAGTATAAGATATGTATCAAGGTTGTTCAATGTATATGCTACTATGTTGACTTTCTGCTAGTCTAATATATATGTATTTCCTTTCCCTGAAGTAATTTGTGTTTGTGATGTTGATCTTTGTAATTTTCTCTTTAGTCATAGGAAGGATACCTAAAAACACTTGAGACTACCTCAAATTGTTATAGCTTAATTATGGTCACCTAAGTGGCTTCTGCTTTTAAATTGTGTGGCAGAATTTAGTTTTCTTCTTCAAGTTATTTTGGCAGTTGTTCACTTTCTACTACCCATTTATGTATTGTATTAAAAATCACATACATATGTTACATTTAATTAATAACTAACTAGTGGATGAAGAGTTGGAATTTTAGTAGATGCAATAAAATATGAATTTTAATGGGAAAACTATCTCATCTCATGACTTTTTTTAATTATTATGAGATTTTGGTAGTAGTGTTGGTTTTAATTTTCATTTTTTCTGCTTATTGGAAATATCAATGTTTTTCAGAAAGTAATCCCATTCCCTGAAGTCACTAGTGTAAAGAGGGCAAAGACAGCTGGGATATTTCCCAATGCCATTGAAATTCAAGCTGGAAACAGGAAGGTGTGTTGGACATGGAGTACATTTATGCAAGTTGTATTTCAACTAATTTATGTCCCTAATATGACATTGCTATTTGTATTTTCTGTTCTACTGTGCTGCAATGTCTTGATCCACCTATTTATTTCGCAGCACTTCTTCGCATCCTTCCTATCACGTGATGAAGCTTTCAAGATTATTAATGATGGATGGTCACGACACGGCAATGGAGCCATAATCATGGAGCAGAAGGTATTTGCTACAGAACTCTATGTTGATACTAGTTGTTTATTATTTTTTGTTCCCTTGTTAGTATATAAACATTATAAATTTGTATGTCGGCAATGAGGTCGATTTTAGAGAAGAATGGTGCCCCTCTACTGTAGTAAAATCTGGTGATGGATAGTGGCTCAGATAGCAGTTACTAGTTTGAGAGTTAGTTAGGAAGCCAAGGAGAAGCTCAGTCATTAATCAACAGCAGGATATTGTATGAAAAGTTTCTTGTAGGATTTTATATGTTGAATATCTGTTTTTTTAATTTTATTTTAGGTATTTCTCTTAGGTTTTCTACATTATCTGGATCAGTCTTTAGCTTATGGTCTTTTTGCCCCATTGTATTGAAAAACATTGTTCTGCATCCTATATTTGCCAAACTAGAGCAGTAACACTGATAATTAAATTTTCTATCGTTTTCATTGTTGTTTTCCTCCTGGAAAAAATATTGTTCCACTTATCTTTTTCAGCATTCAGTTTCTCTGGAAAATTGCATCATTTGAGCATGATAAGCTCTTATAATGCAAATCCGTTGGTCAAAATTACATTGCTTGTATTGTTACCCTCATTTATTTATTTTATTGCAGGAGACAGTGTCTGAGCTCAGCAGCCAAGATAATGGAATTGTAGCTGTTGAAAATGTCAACAGTTCTGATATACCTGACAATGCATCACTCTCCACTGACCTGTATGTCCATGACCATATTGTCTGTTGCTTTATAATTACATTATTTTTGTGTGCAACTCACTTAGCTTTTTCTTGTATACGTGAACCAGGAGCAAAGATGCAGCGTCTCCATCCATTGTAGGAGATGTCCCTGTATTGGTGGGGGATTCAGAGATAGAACAACAAGTTGGTGAACTTGAATTGAATAGTGATGCTCCAAGTGAGAGTTGGAAGTGGAACGAGGAGGATATTGATGCCCCATCAAGTGAGTTTGTAATATATGTTATGTATATGTATTACTATGTGTATGTGTGCTTGTATAATGGATTCATGTTAAATAATAAAATATTTGAAGTCATTTAGAAATTGTTCTAATGGAAAATAACTCGATGATTTTTTTTTTTTAAATTGTTCAAGGGACCCCCTGTTTCGTTTTCGACACCTTGTATTTTCAACATTTTACATAATTTGTGGACAATGGTTCTGTTTCCTTATTAGTCTGTTTTCAGTTTATGCTCCGACACGCACATACATGTGTACACATGCACCCATAACATGAATCAATCTTAGGTCAACATATAATTTTCTTTAGGACAAATTTCTCACAATATAACCCATTGAAGTGAAGTTTCTTTTGTCCCATGCTTATAAAATTTAGAGCATGTTTGAACCCAATCTTGAAGTCTTAAAATGTTTGTTGAGAAAGTACCAAAATATAGGAAAGTGTTAACTGTTTGATTGCATAAATATTCTTATAGTAAATTTTATTGACATTTGGTATGCAAGATCAATATGCCAATTACTTGTTGGACGGAAGCAAATTACATACTCTAGATTTGTTTAGTGGCGTGTGTAAACCCTCAAATATGCCACTTGACTTGTGCTTCTAGGGTGTTGTTAGAGAGAGTGTTGAAAACATTATGGTACCATGTTTAGAAGAGAGGAACCGAGAAGAAATATAATGAATTCTGTGTCTTATCAATTTAATGTAATCTAGTAACATTTCTAATATAGTCAAATTATATGTCTAACACTTTTAAGCTGGAGCATATGTATCATATGAGATGTGCTTGTTACAAATATAATCAACATAAGATCCGTCTAGAGACTTAGTAAATATGTCAGCCAGTTGGTTGTGAAGCTGACAGAGTAAATCATGACAGCTAGTAGATATTTCCTAGACACGACTTTCTCTTTGTCAAAGTGGCAATTAATCTTTAATATGCCTTTTCCTTTCAAATCACATCTTTGAGATTCCCGTCAAGGTGGAATATATGTATCATACGGGTCAAGCTTGTCAAACATGGTTAGAGGACATGGTGGTGGCTCCCGGAGAGCAACAACAGCTGCTGAATGTTCAGAGGATCTGGTGGCTGCTGGAAAGCAAAAATGGTAACAGGACATGGCAGGGTGCTGGAGAGCGAAAATGCTCAGAGTGTAAGAAGAGCAAATGTGATCATTGCACAAAAAATTTAAAGAATGTAAAGAAAATCCTAATGAAAAATCTTTGCCCTTCCTCTGCCTCTGTTGTGTTGCTCATCCTTCTGTTTTTGTTTATACTTTTTTTGGGGCCTAATCCCAAGTCTGTATTCTGCTTTACCACTTGCGCTGTATTTCTTGTGTTATGTTCTGTTTTGAAAAACTTCACAGTCCTCCTTAAAGCAGCTGGACTATTAAGAATGTGTCTTAGGTGTTATTGATTTCTGTGTTTAAGAATTTCTCTTCTTTTGGTAATTATAGATATACATTTTTCTTGTGTATCCTTTTATATTTGAGAATTTATAAATATGTAATATGAGTTATTTAGCTTGATTTACTTTATTGAGAATAGTGGTCATCTTGCTATACATTCTTTGGAGCTGGCCACTATGTGCTGCTATTAGGGTTTGATAACCATTGTATGCATCTGAAAAGGAGAAACATCACATGTGTAGATGTCCACCACATTTATCTTGTGGTATACTGCTGTTGGTTCACCTTATACGTGCAACTAATCTGATGGGATTTTGAACTTATTTTCTAATATGCAGTCGATGAAGCATTTACATGCGTCGCGGAAGCAGTGTTTCCGGTATAATCTTACTTGTAAATCACTAGATCTGTTTTTTACGTTTTAAGGTTTCCCTTGTTATTTTGATAAATCTTAATTTTAAAATTTAGAGATTTTCTCAAAGTTAGGTTTTACACATTGCAGATAAAGGTTGAAGACTTCTTTAGGTACTTTTTCTCAGATGATGCTGTAAATTTTCTTGAGTCTTTTCACAAAAATTGTGGTGATAAAGGTAACCTGCATGAAACTTCTAAACCTATGCATTTCAATTGACATTTTTCATTTTCTAGTATTCCTTACTATTCTCATTGTCATTTAATATTATTTTAGGCAAGGAATAGAATTAAATGATTTCTTTCTCCATACATTACTGTTTCATGAGTTTTTTTATCTTTTTATTTTTTTACTTTTTATGTTTTTTGCTTTCAGACTTTAAGTGTGGTTCGTGGCATCCTCAGGAGAAATTTGGGTATGCTCGTGAACTGTCATTTCAACATCCAATAAAAATTTATCTTGGTATGCTTCTGCTGTTTTAATTTTTACGTGTACATTGTATAATTGTTCTGACTTACTTTTCACATAAGTTTAGCCCATCGTATTCATAGGTAGTTTAAGCCATCGTATTTATAGGTTGTTGATTACTCAATAGTCACGTAAGCTAATTTAGATTGACATACATGTTCTTGAGTTATGGAGCTCTTTAATTTTATAGGAATAAGTTTAAGGATGACATCTAAATTTTGCAACCAGCTATTAACACAGTTATTATTGACTGAATATATGTTTGAGTAAAGCTATTAGAAGCAAAAGCTAATATGTCCACAAGGTCACATTTTTATAAAATGGGACGCAGATAAGTGGGCCTAATGATAGCTAATGGGACGCAGATAAGTGTTATGTGTGACTAATTGAAGAACATTGGAACTAATTGTTTAAGGCTAGCTAGAAATGTAGGCATCCTACCTATGTGCCAATGGACATGACTACGTATCTTTTTCAGGAGCAAAATTTGGTGGCTGCAATGAGGTCCAGAAATTTCGTGTTTATAAGAACAGGTTTTTTCAATGACTTTTATCTCAGTCTATTTATGTTTTACATGTATTCATCTTCTGCTCTCACTGTAATCTTTTAAGGTAAAGTTTTCAGGGAGCTTCTAATAAAAAAATAAGCTAGGTAGAGGATAATTACGGGGTTGGATGTTGTGGGGTGGGTTGGATAGCGTAATAAAGTGTAGCAATAGCATATTTTCCTGTTTTATTGGCAAGCTTTAAGTGGGAGAAGCTGTGAGAATAAGATAACTATAAATGATGGTGAGATAGGCCGAAAGAAAATGTCTCTCGCACTGTTTTTGTGTAGCCTGGATAAAGCTGTGTGGTGCCAGAGTTTACAGAGTTGATAGAAATATAATTTTTTGGGTGCTGCGAGTTGCTTTTTTAAGAACTTGTGGTCGGGAGGTGAGTGTATATTGGAGAGAAATCAATTAACCAATTTAATTGTTTTAAATCAAGCATTATAAGTTTGGAATGGTGTAAGTGGCATACAAGTAGAAGCTTTTTCGTGGCTTGTTTACTTTGTTTTTATTTTTCTAATGTTGGATGATAAAAACTGGATAGGACTTGGGAGAGTGGATACTTATTATGTTATGTTTAAGAGTAAAAATGGTTGGTTTTGCTTCTCCTGTGCATTTTATTATTACCTTACTGGTTTACGTGCACTAAGTTTGGAACGGAGTACGCAGCATACAAGTAGAAGCTTGTTGGTGGCTTGTTTACTTTGTTTTTACTTTTCTAGTCTCGGATAATATAAACTGGGTAGACTTGGGAGGTTTGATACTTTTATTATGTTATGTGGAAGAGTAAATAATTGCTTTTGCTTTGTGAATTTTATTATTCCCTTTATCTATATTCTTGTGTTCTTTATGTGATTTATTTGTCTAAAAGTTAGTTACTGCATTGACTACATGAAATTAAAATGTAGTGTTCTTAAGGTGTTTATAATGTGCTCTTATCTTGACATGTTTTTGTTATTTCATCCAGTCATTTGGTTATAGAGACATCTCAAGAAGTCAGTGATGTACCTTATGCAGATTATTTCCGTGTTGAGGTACAGATTTTCTTGAAACAATAATTCTCTAATGCACATTGGCTTTTAAGTAATTTTAATTTTTGACTGTATACATTTTTAATTAAATATTTCTTGGGTTATATTGTTTGAAGAAAAGTAGAGTTGGTTAGAGGGGCAAATTTATTGAGATTAATTAAGGACGAAATATCTCTTCAGCAGAGGAACAAAAAGAATAAAAAGGAAGAGAGTAATATCATCAACACAAGTTTTCAATCATAAACCAATTGCCTCTCAAGGTTAATCTAGGGGAAGACAAATTAATGGTTTATATTACATGGGCCCCATCTACTTTATATTGCTAGATACAACTACTTTTTTTGGCGCTGCTTTTGGAAAATCATTTGCACATTTTACTGACAGTGGCACTCAGAGGGCTGATATTGTGTCATTTTTAAATATAGTGGTCTCTTAAGGAATTAGGTTTAAAACATTTGGACTGTTTTCCATTTCTGGAGTCTAACTGAATGAATGAGTTTGATCAGTGTTTGCTGTTACTATTGCAGTATAATCTCTGGTATTGTATTTAATGTTTGATTTTATACTCTTGACATCAGGGTACCTCAACATGCATTTTATGTTTTCAATTAGTTAAACAAGTTGTAAATGAATTGCTTGTATCAATTTTGAGTAAATCAATCTATTTAGTTAAAAGATTACTATTTCATTACCTAAGTTTGGGACCCAATCAGGTTGTTATTATTGACCTTTATTTTATTTATGAAGCAGTCTTCTTTTAGTTCTCTGTTTAGTAGTTTCATTGTTAATTATGTTTCCCTTGAATTAACAGTTTTTACTTATGCATGGTTTCTTTGTGAATTACTAGGGGCTGTGGAATGTAGATACAGACAAGGATGAATCAAAAGAATGTTGCATCATGCGCGTATATGTGAATGTGTCATTTTCTAAAAAAACTATTTGGAAAGGTGTGGGTGGAATTCTGATGTCTGTAATAAAAGATATTCAATATTGATAATATAATTCCTTAAATTTTTCTTATGTTTTTTATTTTGATGTTCTAGTTTATTCCTAGTTATAGACATTAGCATAACTCAATCACAGGAGTTTGTTCAATAAAAATCATCTGTCTCCCCCTAAGCTGTTTATATTTCTCTAGTCTGTTTTTCTATTTGTCTTGTCATGAGATTAAAATTTCTTTAATTCCATGTCAATACAATCACAGGCAAAATTGTACAATCAACAATTGATGAATGTCGAGATGCTTATACGACATGGATGAACATGGTAATCTTGTGTTTGTGCTGTTTCTTTTATCATACAAATTTTGTTTTGCTGCTGGTGCAAGCTCTTTCGGATGTTTATTTGAAAATGTATGATATTTCAGGCACATGAAAGGTTGAAGGAGAAGAACCTTGAGAAACAAGGTTTGGTTTTTAAAATTTTTATATCTCCAAAAAATTTGAAGTTCCTTCTGGGTTCCATACAACACTATGTCCAGTGAAATGTCTAATTTTTTAGAAGTTATGGTTTACTTTCGTGATTCTGAAAGTGGCTCTGCTGTTGTTGTAGATCAAAACGGTGAAATAAATTTAGGTAGAGATGTGAAGACTGGAGAATCTTCAGAAGGGTCACAGGGACAAAGTAACCTTACAAAGATACTACCTACATGCAATGCCTTGGATGCTACTACTACTACCCACAGTGTTGGCTCTCACTTGCAAGGGCATTTCACTGAACCATCATCTGTTCCATTGTTCATAAAGCTTATGACAAAGTTCAGATCATCCTTGAAAAGTCATAGCAATCTTTCTCTGCTTCTTGTTACTATTATTGCCCTGATTTTCTTCATTCAGGTCTGTACTTTAGACTCAAACTTTGACACATTTATGTTTTTTCTCTTTATGTAAATAAAATTCTGTTAGGATTCTTGGACTAGCAGTACTTGTGTGTTTTCTTTCTTCAAAAGTGTTAAAAAAAGTGCACTTACTGGCATAAAAAATGCTTGAGATCGCATATTATGTCACTTCAGTTTGTGACTATTTTTCACACGGAAAAACAAAATTTCAAGAATCTAAAATTCGTATTTCAGCTGTTGAGTAACAATAATATAATAGAATCATCCACGCCCTCAATTCTCATGTTTTCTGTGGAAGCATCTTTGTTGGGCTTTAATGCTTTGGTTACTACCAGTTTTTTTTTTTTTTTTTTTTTTTTTTTTTTTTTAATTTCCATTTTCTAACATCTGGGATTTAATGATATGGTGTGTCCGTAAAGATTTATGTTTCAGCATAATTCCAAGTCAACTAATACTGATAACCTTCTATTCTCTGCAGCAGTTTAGCATACTTTTGCTATTGGCAAGACCTCAACACATACATATGAACACTCCTGTAGACTTCATCAATACTATGAACAATGATGTGACAAGAAATCCTTCAGACATAGCGTGGTTGGAGAAAAGAATTCATCACCTTAAAGATGAGATGTACATGGTTGAGAGTAGGATTGAAAGGATGCGGTATGAACATTCACTTTTAAAAAAACAACTAAAGGACCTAGAACAACACAAGTAGCTACCAAATTTCATTGGTGAATCGTAGTATATCTTTCTCCATAACATCCTTTTGTATATATGTATGTGTTATATGGATATGACATTTAATTTCGTAAATTCATTCTTCCTCGTTGTAAATGAGGACGTTGTGTTCTACCCAGAGTAAAAAAAAAAGAATGTTACTTATGGGTTGTTTGCCAGCATCCGAAAATAAGATTAATGCAATGTATCACTATTGTAATTTTAAGGTTAAATTGCAACTTTCGTTTCTTAACAGTTTGCTTGATATTTTTTCAGTTGTTAAAAGTCAAATTAATTGAAGGGTATATATTAGCCAAGGAAAAAGTGTATAAAATATTTTACTACAAACAAACAAGAAAAATAATGCTCAAAATGAGAACTTAATTTTGTATGTTCTTTTAATTTATATTAATTATTATGTCTTCTGTTCTTAATATTGGTAATTATAGAGGAGGAAATCGATTGAATTTTTATAACTAAAAAAATACGAAAATTAAATGCCTATTGAATTAGAGAAGCTAGGGTTTGGGTTTTTACCTGGGTAATTTGTTTATGAAATTACGAAAATGATGTAAGCTCCTATATCATGATGAATTGTTTCATTATTTACTTCACTTTATATAATCAAATATTTATTCTCTTCAATATTGTTTATAATATTAAACAATTTGCTTACATATCTTAGTAGCTTTTTTTTTTGCTTTTTATCACTACAGAAACTAAAATAGAATATAACTCCTTAAGATCTATCTCTCATAAGTCTAACAAATCCTCATTCAAAACATAAACGTCAAAATTCCAGTAATATCTTAATTTTATTTTAACACTTTTATTCCAAGACTAATAATATTATGTAATATTCACAGCATTCAAATAACTCTTCCTCCACCTCATTCATATGTCAAGCATATTGGTTACTCTTTCGTCACAAATTTATAAATATGACGCCCATTACGTTTTCTTCTCACAAACATATCTCGTATACGGGTGAAATAATAGAAAATATAATAATATTTAAATAATTGATTTTGGTAATCTGGGTATATTATGAAAAAAAATATATATCTAAATTGATCCAAAATTTGTTTGTTTTAAGTTGTTATCAATTCTTTTATCAGCTTTTTGATTATTTGTTTTGATTGGTTCGACTCTAAACACTTTTACAATTATATACATTAGACTTGCATTAATGAACATCAAATATAAAAAATATTTACATGCAAATTTTTCATAAGTACAATTTATATATCAAACACATTATCAACAAACAATTATATTTTTAAAGACCCAAATACAGCACAAGTTGTTAAATGATCATTACAAATCAAGAAATACAAATCCCTTATAGTGTTAATTATGGTTGATTTGATGTCACCAATTTTATTTAATGTTACTTGAAAATTTATGTAAAATAGTGCTAAAATTGTTTAAAACATATATACTAATAACTACATAAAAAAATATCTTCTTAAATAGGATAACTTTATACTTTGTAACTAAAAATAAAGTTAGATAAATCTACGGTATAAAAACTAACGGTGTAATGTTTTTTTTGGTAGTGGAGCTAAAGCTTAAACTTTAGTAATCTACAACGCTACTAAAAAACTAAAATAAGTCAGGCTGGACTGGTAAAAATGGATTAAAAATTGTAACTTGCTCCGCCATTTTTTTTGTTTTTTTTTTTTAATTTTTACTTATAAAATTTAGTTATATACATATTTGTAAATAAATATTTAGAGCATGTTTAATCATTTGTAAACTTTTAATTAAAATTAATATCTTTAGTTGGATAAATTAAAATAATAATTATATTTATATGTTAAATTACTCTATTATAACTAATAATTAGAACTTAATTTGTAAGTGTGTATTTCGTATTTACATTTGTACAAAAATAAAATATAAAAAATTTAATTTTTTTAATTTTTAAAAATAAAATTAAAAATAAAAACGGGTCAACGGATTACGGAACGGTTGACCCGTCAATTTGACGGGCTAAGCGGACTGGATCAAAATGGACTGGTGGATTGAAAATTACAACCTGACCTCGCCCTTTTCTTGACGGATCAGCCTGATATGCTAAACCTGCTTTGACACCTCTAATAAAATGTACGTACAATTCCACTAAACGAAAAATAATACAAAAGACACCGGACAATAAACGATATAAATTACAAAACAATAAACAATGCAGAACACTATACGGTAGACGATATAAAATTTATCATAGTCTTTAAAATGAAATACCATAAAAAAAAATCTAGTATAATAAACTCAAGTACAAACAAACTAAACTTGATTTAATAATATCATCTATACAACACTCTTCATTCAATGGGAATGACTATTTGTTTCTATTCATTATTGAGATTATACAAAGCAAGAAAAAAAGTACTTATGCTTAAATTGGAGTTAAAAAAAAAGAATTATACCAAGTTCTTATTTGTCTTACAACACTACATAAAGTAAGTGGTGTACTCTAGCTAGAAGGCACCTAGATAAAGAGTGACAAGAAAGTCAATCAATAGCAAAAGTGTCACAAAAAAATAAAAAAAACATAAACAAATACAAATCACAAAAAAGTTAACTTAAGGGGACCCTATGAAGGAAACCAACCTTATAGGCTCCCTTTGGAGCACCATGCACCCCAAAATGTAAACATATAAAATGGAGGCCATTCTTCATTATTAATTTCTTAATTATTCAAACCATTTACAATATGGAGATAAGATATAAAGCTCTTAAGTTGTGGTTCTAAAGAGAAACTACATCTACAATAATATCTTATAATAAGTATTGGATTTTTTCACAATTATATCACAATAGAAACAATGGCATTTTTTGTGTTCTATATATAGTACTTCAATAGTTCTTTCAACTACAATGAAGTCACGATTATAAGCTACTTGCATTAAAGTTAACATTGTATAGTATATTATGTGGTATGGGTGGAGAAACTTCATCATATCATATATATTAAGAAAAAAATAAATAAAAAAAGTAAAAAAATGTATTAGTTAAAATTAGCTCGTGAACAAATTAAAGATAATAATTTAAAAAAGTTATATAAGATAATTAATTTTAATCACAATCAAAATAACACATTAAATGTAATAATTACATAGATTTTTTTAAGATTTTAGTCACTAACATGTGAGAACCTATTACGTCATAAGCTTATGTCATCAAACACTTAAATGAGTAATCAAATTATTAAGTAGTGTTAATAATATCACCTTATGTTAATATTACATCACTTATTTCTCATTCCAAAGTTTAGAAAAGAAAACGCATCTCAACAAACTAAAAAAAGGAAAATTTGATACCATATTAAAACTTGAACAAAAATCAAATTTTTATACCATATTAATATTAATACTGTATGATATAGTACGGCAATGATTTGATAAAAATCAAGAAAAGAATGGCACATTAAAATAGTTACGTAAAAGAACACAATAACAAATTTGGATACAGTATTAAAACTTGAACAATAACAAAAATTTGAGACCCTACCAAAACTAGAACAAAACTAGAACAATTATTTTGATGCTCATATGATAGTGGAAGGTACGTGTGTCTCTACTCATTGTGCATGAACAGTGATGTATAACATAAAAGTGGAGGAGCACGAAGATAACACTGAGCACAGACACTATCATTTTTCTGCATACCCATTGGCCATGTGTTGCCAAGCAAACACGTGGGGAAAGTAAGTAGGGACCTTGAGAAAGACAATACAATTAGGTCACAACAAAATTTCTCCACAAACGATGAAACAAATGCTGTTTCAAATGTAACAATCCATTAACCAGAAGAAACCATAACTGTCACTTATTTTTCTTGGTTGTGTCACATCGTTTCGATGGGTTGATGAACATGGTTTACTAAAAGAAGAAACCAAGTTTTAATTTATTGCCTAAATAAGGCACATGAAAAGCGAGTTCTCGAAGATAGAGGAGAATAAAATAATAGGTAATTGGTGAAATCTGAGAAGCTTGTAGTGTAATCTTTGGTTCAACAACCTTCTAATGGGATGCAACAACTTGCTAATGGGATGCAACAACTTGTTGTGGTACTACATGCTATTGTGGTGTAACATGTCACTATTGTACAACATGTTATGGTTCAACCTGATGTGGTGTCTACTGCTTCGTCTCGATCTATGATTCAGCTTGCGACACCATGTTTAACTTCTCATTTGGTGGTTAATTATGATAATCTTAGTGTTGAGGATGAATCTTCTCATGTGCATAATCTTGATACTATCATTGGTTAGGTGCCGATGGATTAGTATGACTTTTCTGAAGGATGTTACTTCCATTATAAATAATTCTCCAGAGTTAGAACAAATTGATTCTCACAATAGAAATTCTCAGATAATTCCTAATTTTTTTTCGTCTAAGGAAGCTCAGTTTGCAGAAGAATTGAAATTATCTTTTAATTGGTCTACCACTGAGAAAAATGATGCACTAGTTCAAACTACTAAGAAACCAGGCAGGGGAAGACCTCCAAAGAAAGCTAACATTAACTTCTTTAGAGCAAGGGATTTTAAAAATCAATCATGAATTTTAGAGGTTTTCTTTTTTGGAATTTGAGGGGACAAGCTAATGATAAAACTCTTAATATGCTATGAAATTTGATTATTGAACAACTCAATTTTCTTTTCTTAGTTGAACCAACAGCCTCTTTTAGTTCTTATCATGCTTTTTTTTTTATAGTCTGAACTTTAGGTTGTTGGTTGTCTCTAATTCTTTTACCAAGGTTGTTAAATTGTGGTTTTTGGGTAAAAGTGACTTCATGTTTGATATTACTAGTCAATTTATTTCATTTGTTGTTATGGTGAATTATTTTAAATTACAGGTTGTTGGGGTTTATGGTGCAACTACTTATACTGCTCGTCACTCTTTATGATCTTCTCTTGTTAATCTTCGTGATTCTTGGTGTATCTTTGGTGATTTCAATGTTGTTCTTTGTGCAGAGGATGTGAAAGGTGTTGTTGCCCTTGTCCAATATCTTGTGCTGAATTTTCGGAGTGGATAAATTCTAATGAATTTGTTGTGATTCCATCTTCTGAATCTTATTATACTTGGTCAAACTTTCAAAGAGGTATGAATCGTATTGATAGAAGACTTGATAGAGCTTTTGGAAATTTTTCCTTGTCCTGAGAATTGATCTTCTTGTTGTGTTATAGAAGACTTGATAGAGCTTTTGGCAATTTTTCCTTGTCTTGAGAATTGGTCTTCTTGTCGTGTTAACGTTTTACCCCGAAACTGCTAGGATCATCATCCTTTGCTCCTTTGTCTTTCTTAATCGGTTGGGTTTCCCAAACCATACTTATTTTGGTTTTTAAAGATGTGGATGTCTCATATGGATTTCCATTTCCTCATCAATAACTCTTGGAATGGTTGAATGATGTTTTCAGGATTTGAAATTTTCTTCTTTGGAGTTGGTTATTCAGTTTATGAAGTCTCCTTGTAGTCATTTGCTTAAAGTGATTAAAGTGGCTACCATTATTGTAGTTATTTGAATGATTTTGAGGATGAAAAATCATGGCAGATTTCAAGATTCAATTGTGTTTCCTCCTGTTATTTTTCAAATTAAGGAGTTAGTACATATAACTGAGAATAAATCTAATAAGCATATGAGTAATAATATATATGATTTTTGGTGCTGAAAATTTTCAATATTCAAACTAGGGAAGGTAGACTGGTTTCATTTATGGACGTAATATGGCAAGCTCCACCTGTTAATTGACTTAAGGTGAATATTGATGGTACAACTAGGGATTGTCCTGGTTTTGCTTCATGTGCTAGTACTTTTAGAGGAAGTCAAGGTGAATATGTGGGTAATTTTTCCAGCTTTTTTAGGGGTACAAATCTTTATTTATGTTGAGTTTTTTTTGGGGAGGAGGGGGGG